>OCHL01000051.1_pt1 | contig 138203 bp, 117 predicted proteins | sample 1538421 | NCBI WGS metagenome assembly OCHL01 (sample SAMN04571690, study PRJEB22368) | human gut metagenome | biome: human gut; material: stool | host: Homo sapiens | place: Luxembourg | collected 2012-06-01 | reverse complement strand
AAAGTTGTTCCTTTGTCAACACCATAAGTCTACTCTTTTTTAGTTTTTGTTGGTTTGCCTCTACAAATCTAAAAAATCTGTAGACTTTTTTATTTATTCCTCCCTAGACACACTATTTGGAACAGTATCCGAAAAAACGATGAATTACGCAAGCAATCTATTGATTTTCAATATCCATATTGATTTATAAGTTCTATTTCCGGATGCCCGGCACTCGTCCCGGTGTTCGGTTAAGCTGAACCTTGTATTTATTGAGAATGCTGTACACGGTGCTTTTACTTTGGACACCGCTTTCTTTCCAAATATCACGGATTGAATACCCATTGTTATACATATCCACGATTTTTTTGTCCCGTTCAGTTTTACTCATACTTTTTTTGGAAATCGGAATACTGATACTCTGCTGCAGGCGTATAATTTTATCCGACGACTTCCGCAAAACAGCCACTTCCTCCGGTAATGCCCCGAACATGGCCAATACTTCCGCCGGTGTCGTGTCCGGAAACAATTTGTTGTCGGTGTCAATTTTATCGTGAATGGAGATAATACGCACGACCTTGATGCGGCATAGCTCAATCAATGCCGATAGTTCCCGTAAACCACGAACGGCATTGCTGAATTTTGACATCACCAATTCGTCTCCTCTTTCAAGATTCGACATCAGTTGTTTCCATCTCGGCCTAAGCGTCTCGTGTCCGACCGATTCTTCAACCACCTGTACACACCCATATTGGCGCATCCATTCCTTATCCGCATCAAACGCATCGTAGGAATTAGCCTCGAATATATAACCGACTTTTGCCATATCAATATACAATATTCATGATAACAAGTGCAAATATACAAGTTTTATTCGAGTATATGAATCATACTATATTAAAAAACGAAAATCGTACATTTCCACGTGTTTTATCTTCACTTGTTTTCATTGGTAATCATACTATTAAGTACGATATTAAAAAATGCACAAAATACGGTTTTTCGGATGCGAAGTATCAAAAATAATATATAGTTTTGCACTAAATAGTACGAAATGATATAGTATGAAAACATTAAAATCGAACTTAAAACAGCCGATAATCTTTGCCAAAATAATTGCCGTTTCGATTGCCATATTCCTATGCGCGTCATGCGACAACGGCAATGGCAAACGATTGGCGAAAGCCAAGAATGACCCTGCCGGAACATACAGGGAATACCTGTCCGACATACGCAGGCAGAAAAAACTCTCCATTAAAGAATTGGCCGGACACCTCAAGCAATGGCAAACATTGAGGGATTCCGTATTCCTGCATCTCGAATGTGATACGCTTGGCCGGCTTCATTCCACTGTAAGAGAAGAGTGTGAACAGATACATGATTCCATCCGCATGGAATTTTCACGGATGGTGCTGTCTCAAACACGCACTTATAAGGATATACTGTGGGTAAAAGAACAAATCTCACCGCATCTTGAAGACAAAGAGTTGCATCGTGCGGCTGAAACAATCCGACCGTTCTTTGCCTCATTGGATAACCGGCCCGTCAGTCAGAGAAACCGACAACACATTCTTGCCACTTATCGAACTACCCTTGCTGAAACGATTGATTACGGTATTCATTGTATGGCAGACCTGACGACCTTTATCGAAAAGGAGGATGCCGTGTACCGGGCATTCCTTTCACGTCTGCCTGATTTCGACGGCGAGAATCTTTCCGACATCACTCATGACACGGAACGATGCTGTGCACAGATATTCCTTGCCGCCGAACGGAACGACATCACCTATCGCAATGCCATGATTTATCTGGCCATGCGCACCAACCGCAGGCTGATTCAGAATATCCGAACCTGTATCGACGACATCTGCAATAAAAAAGTCAAGACACCGGCACAGGCACAAGCCTACATCTGGATGCTTCTCCAGCCTTATTCGTCGTTGGACGGTTTCTGCCTGGCGTTGCTTTCAGCCGAAGAAAGAGAGCAACTCGATATGCTTGCCTCGCAGACACCCGACGCTTTCAGGGAGTTGGGCAGGATGCTGCACCCCGGAGACAACCGCTTGGACGAGCTGCCCGGAATGCTGATGGAGGCATTCATACACACGCTGTAAAATATAACAACAGAAAAAGATATGAATATGTTACGACATTTTTATAATGACTTCATGGCATTCGTCCCCCTGCAACTTCCGCAGTTGCTCGATGTGACGACGATGGAAGAACCGCAGTTCTACGGCGACTATGTGCTGCTTACGTTTCCGTTGCGCACCCCTTACGAACTGGACGAAGTAATGGATATGTTCGAGGACGACATGGAGTTGATCACGCTCTACCACCATATTCCGATGCGGACGGAAAAATTCGGTCACAGCACTTGTGCATACTCGAATCCCGCTTTCGGACAGATGTTCAAGATGAACGCCAAGACGGATACGGAGGGCAATGTAAACAGCATCCTTGTCACCATCTATGATTCTTTGGAGCAGATGTACGGGGACTTATGCCTCGACTTGGAACTACACTCCAAAAGCGGGTTCCTGAAATACAAGAAAGACAAGTCCGACGTGCTGATGAATTTTATATGAGAAACACCTTATACCGACAGATGGTCTATTGCATCAATGCCTACCGGACGTGGATAGAGGTTGCCGATGACAATCTCTACAAGGAGCATATCATCTCAAGAACCGACCGCACCGACTACCTCGTTTCCCGTACATTGGTACTGCGTGCCTTCAAGACGAACGGCATACACGCCGAGGGTACGACATGGACTATTCCCGAACACGAACTGGACAAGGCTTTGGCCATCTACCGAAAGCAAGACATTACATTCAAGCAGCGCATCAAGAAAGCGGCCATGTACTTTTCGCCCAAGGATGCCGAAACCCTTATCCGGCTGGCGACATACGGTATTGTCCAGTTGGAACTCATTGTGCGTCCCACTCCCATACCCGAAAAGCCCTATTACTTATGTTACTGAATATCCTGCTACTCATTTTCTGCGCGATACCTTTCGGGGTATCAATGTCATTGTACAAGAACAACAAGCGGTTCATGACACCCTTTTACATGGCAATGGCACGAAGCGGCAACGCCCGTAAACTGTATGTGCAAGTATGGCTGATATGCCTGCTTCTTTTCCATTATGTATATGCCTGTGGACATATGGGTGAGTTTGGAATCCTACTCTCTACCGGTGTCTGTGCCGCAATGTTTTCGTTCCGACGGACGGACAACTGGTTACGCAGGTTGCTTGACCGCCCCCGTGCATTTGTCACACTCGCATCGGGCGCACTGGTCATCGGCTTTGTGCCGCATCTGTACACCTTGGCGATAACCATTGCCTATCTTCTTCTGGCAGCCCTGTTCTATCCCTCCGTTCGGGTCATGTCCGAATGCAAGGATACGGACACACTTTCCGGATGGGCAAAGCATCCCGGAATGTTGTCAGAATCCTATCACGAGAATCATCACGCAAATCTGCCGCATGAAGCGGACAGCGGCAACACTGATATATCCGCACAATATGAATCATTAAAACCGAATGAAAATGAAAAATAACCAAAAGATACCTGTTTCCATATTGGCAGACAGGGAGGTATTCGAATATCTCAAGGAGAAAGGGGATGAACGCAAAACACGCACCGAAGCGTACTGTGACCTGTTGGACAAATCACTGGCAGGTTTCGTTTCTCCGTTTTTAAGAAAGAAGGCCTACGTGCTGCAACCCAACCAGTGCCACCTGACCGTTTCCGACCTCGCATCGGAGTGGCATTGGCACAGGGCTACCGTCCGTTCTTTTTTGAGTGCAATGGAGGCATTCGGTTTGCTGACCCGCATCCAGCTTCCCAAAAGCGTGGTCATTACCATGACCGTACAATCCGGTCAGGCAGCACAGCCCCGCAATGCACAGGAGCAGCCGGACTTTGCCAGACAGCTCCGTGAGGTATTGTCCGATTGGGTAATCGGCAAAACGACCGCTGCCGAAACTGGCGTAATATGTGGACAACTCGTAAGTCTGGCAAAGACTGAAATTGCCGACCGTGACACCGGACTCTGTTTGGACACCCATTCCAACACGACCTCCGCACATTCCGGCACTTTGGTCACGGAACATCGTGAAACAGCCTTGTGCTGCATCGCCCACGCCGCCCTGCAAAAAATCCTGCACAAGTCGAGATTCGATGACAGTTCGCCGCTTGTGGATTTCTTCCGGTTTGACCTCGGTGAAGAATGGGCTGCTTTCATCGAGTCCGCCAAAGACCTCGCCGGGCTGATTCTCGACACCGAGGCATCAGTGACGGACTTCGACATGGACGAAGACCAAGAACGCCTCAAATCGCTTCGCAAACCTTTTTTATCGCTTCTGGCAAAGGCACAGGCGATGGTGGATTGAACCGGGAGTCGAAAACAGATTGTATAACGCGAACAATCCACCTCCATCCCTTAACGGTTATCCTGCCGGTTATAGGAGGCACACGGGCTTGCCCGTCTGCCACGAAACAAAGGGAAGGGGGAGCCTAATACCCCGATAGGTCTCCGACCGTCGGTAGGCTGTCCGGGCAAGCAGCAAGCTGGGACAGGACGGATTGTCCAAACAACACGAAAAGAGTATGGCAGATCAAAAACAGGTACTTGATATGCAGGTGTCGAAAGGCATCACCGCAGCCCAAAGCAACGAACATTTGCGTGACCGCAGTGAAAGGGCGGAAAAGTACGCTATGAATAAGGGGAATTACGACCCCACACGCAAACACCTGAACTTCGAGATTGCGCCCGGAGGCAAGGTACGTCCCATTGACACGAGCCGCAACATTCCCGAACGGATGGCGGACATATTGGAGAGGCGTGGAATCAAAGACCCCAACGAAGGACTGGCAGAACCGAAGTACCGCACGGTGGTGAACTTCATTTTCGGCGGTTCCCGTAAGCGGATGCACGAACTCGCGTTCGGCACGCAGAACGTGGATTTTGATGAAGGTGCGAACAATACCCGTATCAAAAGAATGAGCGATATTGAACGCTGGGCGAAAGACGTCTATTCATTCGTGAGTGGCAAATATGGCGAGCAGAACATCGCCGCATTCATCGTACACCTTGACGAATTGAACCCTCATGTGCATTGTACTTTGTTGCCAATCAAAGACGGCCGCTTTGCGTACAAGGAAATATTCGCCGGAAAGGACAAGTTTGAATACAGCGCAAGGATGAAACAGCTTCATACCGACTTTTTCGCCGAAGTCAATACAAGGTGGGGAATGTCGAGAGGAACAAGCATATCCGAAACAGGCGCACGGCACAGGACTACCGAAGAATACCGCCGTATGCTATCGGAAGAATGTACGACCATCGAGGAAAATATAGACCGCCACCAAAAGGTGCTGGCAACCCTTCAATCGGACATCCGTCTGGCAGAGCGCAGGGTCAAGGGGCTTACGACAATGGTCGATAACCTTGAGAAGTCGAAAGCCGAAAAAGAGGCTCTGCTATCGGCAGCCGAACAGGATTTGAAAGCGAACAAGGGCGATGCGGAACAATTAGCCGCACAAGTTAAAAGTCTGGAGAAAGAGCTGGCAGGCATCAACAGGCAACTGGCAGACAAGCAGGAGAAGTTACAGACGGCTGACCGGCAGCTTGCCGAGCTGAAAGAGAACATGGATGCCATTGAGGAACGTACCGGGGAACTCAAGGAGGAAGCCTACAAATACTCCCATGATATACATTCCAAAGTGGACACGTTGCTCAAGGATGTCCTGCTGGAAAATGTGGTCGGCGAGTATAGGAACGTATCGGCACAGATGGACGTGGCGGAACGGCAACTGTTCGACGGCTCGCTCGTCCAGTCCATAGCGGAACAAGGTACAGACGTGATGCACTGCGCGACGATGCTGTTTCTCGGTATGGTCGATGATGCCACCACTTTTGCCGAAACTCGTGGCGGCGGAGGTGGCGGCAGCGACCTGAAATGGGGGCGCGATGAGGACGAGGACAACCGTGCATGGGCACTCCGCAGCATGAGGATGGCGAGCCGCATGATGCGTCCGGCCATTGGCAAGAAACCCAAACGGTAAGTGGCATACGTCTCATGACAAATCAAAAAGTATAACGAATAATATCATTGGAATATGACGAAACAAATCTTTTTTATATTGGCCGTGCTTTGCACGTTGCAGGCACAGGCAAGTATACAACCCGTACAGGTGGATACTGTACAACATACACCGTACTATAATGTCTCGGAGGAACTGCAACCGATACAGCCCGTCTATCTTGACGGAGTGGTACTTCCGGCATCCCTGACTGGCAACTGGTTTGTCAGTATTGCCGGGGGTACGTCCGCCTTTCTCGGCACACCTCTCGGCTGCGAAGACCTCTTCGGACGCTTGAAACCCTCGTACAGTTTCGCAGTCGGAAAATGGTTCACTCCGTCCGTCGGCGCACGTATCAATTACAGCGGTGTGCAGTTCAAAGATGGAACATTGTCCAATCAGGACTACCACCATATCCATGCGGATCTGCTGTGGAATGTCCTTGGCTGCAGATATGCCCGGCAAGAACAGGTACGCTGGAATCTTGCTCCCTTTGCCGGTGTCGGCCTGTTGCACAATGCCTCTAACGGGAATAATCCCTTTACTGTTTCGTATGGCGTACAGGGAGAATATCGGATTTCCAAACGAGTAAGTGCCATGTTGGAACTCTCCGGCACGACCACCTTTCAGGACTTCGATGGTTACGGACGCCCGAACCGCCTCGGCGACCACATGGTATCGCTGACCGCCGGTTTCACGTTTCATCTCGGAAAGGTCGGTTGGAAACGCGCGGTTGATGCGACATCTTACATTCGTCAGAATGAGTGGCTCGTGGATCATGCCAATATCTTATCCGGAGAAAACAAGCGTTATAAAGACTGGTACGACCGCAACCGACGGACGGTCGCAGAATTGAAGAAAATTCTGGAAATAGAAGGATTGCTTGACAAGTACGGTCATCTGGTTAATGACGATGAGACCGACCGCCGTCAAGGTTATCCCAGAAATAATTACAGCGGATTGAACTCACTACGGGCAAGATTGAAAAACCGGCATTGGGATGGAATCTCGCCGCTTGATTCTGCAAGTATTGGATATGGCAACAACGGAGATGATGCCGAGAAACCGGGCATAATCGTCTCTGAAAGGACGGAACTCATACAAGCCGGGAATTGCATCGGGTCGCCTGTCTATTTCTTTTTTAACCTCAATACGGCGCACCTGACGGATGCTTCCCAAATGCTTAACCTTGATGAACTGGCTCGCGTGGCCAAGAAATACGGATTATCCTTGAGAGTAACCGGTGCGGCCGACAGTTCGACTGGAACTCCTGTGCTTAATGGTTCATTAAGTACATCGAGAGCGGATTATATCGTTGCAGAATTGAAAAAGCGTGGCATACCGATCGAACGCATCGTCAAGGTAAGCAGAGGCGGCATAGCCGACCATGTACCGGTCGAAGTCAACAGGCATACGAAAGTAGAGTTGTTCTTTTAGTTTTTACATTCACTTTCATCGAGTCCCTCAATCTATAATTCGGATTGCAGGGACTTTTGTTATCAATGAGGGTAATAAGATTATAGGTTTCCTGAATCCTGATTACGCTTCGTATGACTGATAATATTTTCTGCCGAATTATGAAATAATCCGCTTACAATCACAAGATATTCCGGTAGAATACCATCCTTTCCCCAAAGCAGCTCTATCCCGAAAAGTTCCGAGAGTGTTCGTGTCATATCGAACCCGAATGCTTCAAGCGAGGGACGTACTTTGTCCGGATGCAGGCAAGGACGGTTGCATTTGCGGGCGCATTCGGAATCGGGACAGTATAGGCATTTTCCTACATAGGCGAATGCCCGACCTCCGTATCTGTGCTCCATTTCCAGCAATTCCCTTTCTATCCTGAGCCGTTCCGGTTTAATCAATTCCTGCGTTCTGTCTATCGGAATATTTTTCTCGACCGGAATTATTTTCGTGGCCATCAGGTGGGCATATTCATATTGGCGCAGAAATTCTCCGGTATCGAAATCGAACGGCGGGCATCCCCAACTATTACCGTAGTTGGGGCATTGTTTGCAAAATTCGACAAAACGTTTTTCGTCCCGGAAGCGTGAAATATATTCGTCCACGCTGATATTTGCTGTGAAATTCTCTATGATATATTCCTTAGTCATTGTCCCACTTTTATGAATCCTGTCGTGGCATCGAACGTCACACAATTATTTCGGAACAGCCGCTCGATGCAGCCGCTCCGGCGCATCTCTTCGGTCGGCATATACGACAACTGGGGTGGGTCGATAAGGGCTATCGCATCGGCAAGCGAGAGGGCGATATCCAGCTCGTGCGTGGAAAAAAGGATGCACTTGTTTTCTTCATGCGCCAGCCGTGCCAGCAGTGTACACAATTCGTAGCGGTTGGGCATATCGAGAAACGAGGTGGGTTCGTCGAGCAGGATAATCGGCGTATCCTGCGCCAACGCCCGTGCGATCATGATGCGCTGGCACTCGCCGTCCGACATCTTGTCCATCGTGCGCTCCGCATAAGCCTCCATGCCCACCGAGGCGAGCGACCGCATGACGATCTCCTTGTCGACCTCCTGCATCTTTCCAATCCAGTTGGTATAGGGTGCGCGGCCGATAGCCACGACATCCTTGCATTTGAGATTGGCGATGCGTGTGCGCTCGGTCGTGACGAATGCCAGCGTTCTGGCCATTTCTGCTGCTCGCATATCGGCGGCGTTATGCCCGTCGAGCAGGATTCGGCCGGTATAACGGCGGTTCAGTCCGGCGATGGCTCGAAGCAGTGTCGATTTGCCCGTGCCGTTGCGCCCGATAAGGGCAGTCAGCCTGCCCTTTTCTATGGTGGTTTCCACCTCGCAGAGCAAGGTGCGCTCGCCGTAGCCTATGGAAAAATCGTGTAACTTTATCATGCGGTGACGGATTTATTGCGCAAGACCACCCACACCACGATGGGGATTCCCAGCAATGCGGTGATGGCGTTGATCGGCAGGGTGAACATTTTAGAAACGAGGTCGCAAAGAAGCAGCACCGCCGCACCCGAAAGAACGGTTCCCGGTACGAGTACCCGATGGTCGCTGTTGCGGAACAGCATTCTCGTGACGTGGGGCATGGCCAGTCCGATGAAGCCTATCGGACCGCAAAAGGCGGTCACCGTACCAGCAAGCAGCGTCGTGGAGAGGAACAGCAGCCCGCGCGAGCGTCGGATGTTCAGCCCCATCGTCACGGCATACTCCTCGCCGAACAGCAGTAAGTTGAGCGGCTTGATCGTCACCACCGCCAACAACAGTCCGGCGATAATCGACGGGACGAGTACCGCAAGCTGGTCGAAGGTCACGTCGCCGAGCGACCCCATCGTCCAAATGACAAAGGCTTTCAGGGATTCTTCCTTGCTGAGATATTGCAATATCTGTACAATCGCGCCGACTCCCGACGAGAACATCATGCCGAGAATCAGAATCACCATGATGTCCTTGATGCGGTGGCCGACGGCGGCGATGACGACCAGCACGAGCGCCGCTCCGAGCCAAGCCGCCCCGGCAATGCCTATCGACGAACCGAAGCCTGCAAGCACGACGAGTGCCACGCCGAGGCTCGCGCCCGAACTGATGCCGAGCACGTAGGGGCCGGCAAGAGGATTGCGGAAGAGGGTTTGCATCTGAAGACCGCTGACCGACAGAGCTGCTCCGGCCAGCAACGCGACCACCGCCTTAATCAGTCGGATATTCAGTATAATTTTCGCCGTCGCCCGCGGGCAGTCGCCGCCCGTCAAAGCCGCCCATACATCGCCGAGCGGTACGGCGACTGCCCCCACCGCCAAATCCAGCAGAAACAGGAAAAGGGTGAGGGCGGCCAGCATGGCAAACAATATGGCGGAACGGGAGCGCATCTATTTCAGTTGCTTGTAATAGACGAAATCTTCCTCGACCAGTTCGGGGTGGAATATCTTCACGAGGTCTCGCAGCACGAGGTCGGGATTTACGACCGCCGACTCATAGTAGTCGTTGCCGCCAGCAGCATTGGTGCGGGCGTTGTTGTTATAGACCTGTCCACCACGGAAACAGCGGGTGTCGATGAACTTCGGGCATGCGGCTTTCAGTTCATCAAGCGTGTTCGCCATCCCCACATGCAGCCACATATCGGCTTGCGAGGCCAGCAGATACGCCTCTTCGAGGTCGATGGGCGCGGAAGCGTTTCCTGTGTTCTTCTTGTAGATGTAATCGCCTCCGGCATCTTTGATTAACCGGGCGACATAGCTTTCGGTCGAGGGCATGAACCAGCTGTCGCCGTAAGGCGTGTTGAGCATGACTGACGGAGCGTCGAGGATATTGTCCGCTACTTTCTTTTTCAGGACATTGTATCTGACGGGGATTTCCGCGAATACTTTTTCGCCCTCCGCCCGTTTTCCGATAACCTCCGAAAGTGCCACCAGCCATTCGGCTTTGCCCAGCGGAGACTCTTCGAGGTAATCGCCGACATACATGAACGGGATATCCAACTCTTTGAGCTTACCCTCCATCGAGCTTGCCCCGTTCACGCCGTAAAGCAACACGAGGTCGGGGTCAAGCGAGAGCAGCAGTTCGTAATTGATGTTCCCTTCGTAGCCCACATCTCCAACGCTGTCCCGCCGTGCCTGAATGTCGGGATTGGAGATGTAGTCGATGCCTGACACGCCGACTACGCGTCCCGTTTCGCCGATTGCGTCGAGCATGGCGATATGGGTCGAGGACATGCAGACGATGCGCTCGGCATCCCCCTTGAGCATCTGACCGGTGAAATCCGCCGGAACCTCTTCGTCATCACGGGCAATGAACAGGTTCGTAGTGATGCTGTCGGCGCCCTGCCAAGGGTTCGTGACGGTAACCAATACGCTCTTTTTGCCGTCTGCACCTTTTATGTCAAACCCCGAAGCGTATTCAGGTGTATAGACCGTTCGGTTGAAATCGGCGAGTTTTGAACTTTTATTGTGGCAGCCTGTGAATGCTAATACAAGTAGCAACAGCAGGCTTAAATTCTTTAATGCTTTCATATCGTTACATATTTGTATTTTCGGACTTTTTCTTGTTTTTCCCGAACTTCGGGGTAATGCCGATGAAGAACTCGAAGTTGATGCCGGGCATGGGGCGCGAGAGTACCGAAAGGTAGTCCTCGTTGAAGAGGTTGTTGACGGCGAATTTTAACTGGATGTCCACCGGTTTGAAAAACAGGTTTTTCTCCAACGAGACATTGCTCATGAAATATTCGGGCAGGTGTCCTGTCAGCGTATAGTCGTTGCTCGACATGGTGTAACGTTCCGAGTAGAACGCCCATTTGTAAAGGAACGCCCAAGTCCGCCACGACAACCGTCCGGTCAGCGATGCGGAGTGCTTCGGCACGTAGGGTAACTGCTTGCCCACTGACTGGTCAGCAGGCGACATCTTCTCACCTTCATTGATGGAGGGTGTCCACGAATAGGACCCGTTCAAGTCGATGAGCCAATCTTTCGCCGGCTGCACGGCGAAGTTCGCTTTGACCTCGACGCCGTAGGCGTGGACCTTCTTTACGTTGCGGGGCGAGAAGAAGCCCTTGGTGGTGGGCAGCCAGATAATCCAGTCGTCGATGTAGGAGTCGAACCAGTTCGCACCGCCGCTCAACTTGTAAATGCCTTTCTTGCCGACATCGAAACTCACCCCGGCATCATAACTGAAACCTTGTTCGTTTTTCAGGTTGGGATTACCTCCCGGCAAAAAGTATAGGTCGTTCAGAGTTGGGAAACGGTAGTTACGCGATATGGATGCTTTCAGCATCACATTTCCTTTCGGGGAAATGATACCGTCAATGAAGAAAGCCGGAATGAGTGGAATCCAATCGGAACCATACATCTCTTCCCGCAGTACCACCGACATACCCAAGCGGTCTATCGGCTGCCACTTGGCGGATACGGAGCCGGAGAGTTCCACGCGCCCCTTGTCATAGCCCACGATGGCCTTGCCACCGTCCTGCAAGATGATGTTCTTGTCCTCGCTCCGTACCAAATGCTGGTGTGCCGATACATTGGCGGTGAAAAACCATTTTTTATCCAAAGAATACTCTCCCTCCGCCTGACCGTAAAACGTGTTTACCTTGCTGCGGGAGCGGGTCATCGACGCCCAGTTGTCAGGTGCGACCTCACGCTTGTAGTCGTAGGCCATCCATGTGTGTATGTAACCGCCTTTCACGCCGAGTTTCCAGTTGCTTTTCATGTGATCCCAGGACAAGACGCTGCGGAACGTCTGTTCTCGCTGGCGGTTCTCGAAGTCGGTTGCATCTCCATAGTCGGTCGTCAACATCGGAAGTTCCCGGTTGGAGTTGATATACCAGGCGTTCAGCCCGAAACGGTCGCCTTTCCCGGTATTGTAATACACTTCCTGAAGCAAATGCAGGTCCTTGAACGCCCCGGAGCGGTTGCGCTCTTTCGGGTGATACTGTCCGACGATGTTCTTATCCTCGTCGTAGATGTTTATCTTTTTGTCGTGGTTGGTGTACTTGTAATCGTTAGGCGAGGAAGAATAGACCGCACGGGTGGAGACGTGCCACCGCTCACTTCCGTAGGTGAAGCGGGCGAACTCATCGAAGGTCTTGAACGAGCCGATGCCCTGCACGTACTGGGCGTTGAACCCTTCAGCGACTTCAGGAGCCGTGCCGAGTTTGACCAGACCGCCCAGTCCACCGCCCGTTTCGTTCACCGATGAAGTACCGTGCAGCAGCGATGCCTGGTCGATGAAGTAGGACGGAATGGTGGAGAAGTCGGTCATGCCGAGCATGGGGTTGTTGATGCGCATCCCGTTCCACGTCACCTGCGTATGGCTGGGCGACGTGCCTCGGAAGGCGACGGTCGAGAGCGTGGCGCGGCCGTAGCTCTTGACAAACACGGACGAGTTGAACGTCAGGATGTCCGCCATCGAGAGGGCGATATTTTCTTTCAGTGCGAGTGAATCGAACTTCGTCTTCTGCACGCCGATTTCCTTCATCGGCCGTTTGCCCCATACGGTCACCTCGTCTATCTGGTGAATACGCCGGGTGATTCCCTGCGCAGACAGCACGGATGGACAGACAACCAATATTGAGAAAAGTAAATATTTTGTATATGTCATTTCCTTTTGTTTTTAATATGGTTATTTACCGCAGCATATGCAGAGAATGATGCCCGCATAAAATCTTGATAGGCATTGAATCCGTTTTCTTCAAGCAGTTGGTCGTATTCGTCCTCGAATGAAAGTTCCTGATGAACCGTCTCTTGTTTCTCAATGTGGTGTTTTACCCGATTCAGATCATTGAATGACACGCTAAACGAATCAAATCCGGCTGCCCATCCTGAAAAATCCGCATATTCCGGATATTTTCGATAGACAACGCCTGTAGAACTTTTTACTTTATTGATAATCTTTGCGAAGTCCGTGGGAGATGGTATCTCTACAAGTATATGAACATGATTGAGAAAAGCATTGCAGGCATAGACATGACAGCCTTTCCTTGTGAAAATTTGTACCATCTGATCGAGAATCATTCCTTTGGTTGTCATTGGAATCGTCATCTCCTGTCTTTTCGTGATGAAAATAATATGGTATATATGCCGCAATTTATTCTTCATTTCCAACAAAATGCACCGGGGATAATCCCGACATAAAATTCATCTATCAATTTCCCTTCGGGCGAGTAGCGGTATATCATGCCCTGCTGCTGGTAATCGATGGCATCGGCGATGTACACTTCTCCGTTGGCGGGGTTTACCGTCAGTCCGTAATAAATCGTGCCGCTGTATTCGAGGAACGGACGTACCGGCACATGGCTGGCTGTCACGTCCATGCTCCAAATGGCCTTGTTGATCCAGTAGAGTTTGTCCCTGTCGCCATTGAGCTGCACCTCCGAGGGCCAGTCGCCCAACTTGAACTTGAACTGCTTCTCCACGGTGAAGGTCTCGGCATCGATGCGGTAGAGCGACGGGGCTTCGTAACCGTAGGGGCTGCCCTCATAACCGCCGTCGGTCACCGTCCACATTTTGTTGTACTTGTCCATGACCAGCGATGTCGGTTGTATGCCGACCTTCAGTTCATCGACTACTTGATCGGTTTCGGTGTCGATTTTGATGATGCGGTTCTGGTAACTCCAGCAGTTGCAATAGACGTATTTGCCGTACTGCACCATTTGCTCCGTCGAGCCGCTTTCCATCGTCATGTCCGGCACTTGAATATAGCCGGTAATTTCGTATTTCTTCGGGTTGATGATGAAGATGCGGTTGTCCCACAATTGGGTGACGTATGCTTTTTCGTCGCTTAGGAAATGAATGTAGCGCGGTGAGGTCAGGTTCTCGATGCGTCCTACCTCCTTGAAGGTGTTCAGGTCGATGGCGAAAATCACGTGGGAGTTGTTCACCACGACCCAGCCCTTGTTGTCGTAGATGGTCATCGACTGTGCCACGTCGCCGAGTTTCATGCCGTTGGCACGGAAGAAGATTTCGTTCTGCACCTGTTTGGTTGCCGGGTCGTAATAGGACAAGGTAGCATTGCCGTACTGGAAGTTGCCCTCGTTGGTGATGAACAGTCCGGCTCCCGTGGCGTTGAAATCTTCCACGGCATCGCCGTAGTCCCACTTCATGCAGGATGTCAAGGATAGTGTCACTCCGACAACTACGCTCCATAGCAGATATTTCAATTGGTGATAGGTCATACCGTTATTTTTATAGTTAATCCCCGGCAGCTTACCTTACGGTAAGCATACCGAGGATTGGCAGAAAATTTATTGTTTCGTTATCTATTCGGCAAGCTTGTACTTCCCGTCTTTCATCTCTTGGAAAGTGGGGTTGTAACCACATTCTTTGACAGACCATTGAGATTCTCCTGTTAGAACATTGTTTTCAAACAGGTATTTGAAAGAACTGAAATCAGTAACATCTCCTTGCCCGCTTATACTAATCCCTTTTGCTGATTTGAGACCTGAAAAATCAATGGACAAAATACCATTAGAACCAAAATCAGAATACGGGCATGTTATTGAAAGATTTTCGGATATTGATTCTACGTTAGGATAAGATACTTTATCTACTTCCATATCAAACATAAAAGAAGATGTTGCAATATCAAACTTCCCATTTATCGTTTTTAATTTGGGACATAGAATATTAGTAGCCTCAATCTCAAACTTAATTTGTGCATCAGCTCCATCCGTTCCAATGCTTTCCAGATTGGTAAACTCAATATCATTCTTAAGTTTGTAAGTCGTAACTGAACATGAACCGAGAATTTTTTTCAATAACGGGAAGGTAATATTATTTGCATTCCTATTTGTCCCTAATGTTAAGGTCCCTCCAATTTCCTGCAATTTAGGAAATTCGATTTCCGCCGCCGTATTAACACTTCCCGAATTCAATGCAATAGTCATATCTCCTGCCACACGAATAAATGGCATAACAAATTCTTTTACATAAAAATAATCTATGCATTGGAAGTCACCCTGTATATTTGAGATTCCTTCCAACGTAAATTCTGTCAATCGACAATCTTTAGGAAGTAGAAAAAGGCTACCGTTAAATGTTTCCGATCCTACGATTTTATTTAGTTGCTTACATTGTAGGGTAAGTGTATTTCCGTTAAAATTTATCTGGGACAAATCCAGTTCTTCTATGAGCAGATTAGTTAAAGTCATATCACCGAGTACATCTTTCAAAGAAGCTATATTGAGTTTATTGACTTTATTCGCATCCACACTGGTCTCTCCGCAGGAAATAAGACCGGGAAGTTCAACAATGGAAATTTCTTTGCAATTTTTTATAGTTAGTCCTCCAACCGAATGTAATTCGGTCATTGCAAGACTTCCGATGGAGGACATATCGGAGAATGAGGCAGTACCGGCCACACTTTCCAATGCCGGTAGATAAATTCCTTGCAGTTTGGGAAAATATTGGATTGTAAGTTCATTCCCGACCTGTTTGAGCGCTGAGAAAACAATGGCTTCGGTTGTCGCTGATTCTTTTTGTGCTACCGAACCTTTGACAATTAAGGAAGCTCCGACAGATTCAACGGCATTTGCATCCAAATCAAGTAAAGCATCGGAAGTTATATACATATCCTCACCAATGAACTCGACTTTGGGTATAGATATTTTTTCAATGACAGAACTGTTAACGACAAAATCACCGGTCACTCCAAGCAAAGAGGGCAGATTAACCGTTTTGAGCATTATGTTTTTACTGGCAGAAGTTGTCGAACCTAATTTGAAACTTCCGAGTTGTTCCAGATTATCCAACCCGGTCAAATCCGTTCCTTTGTAAGACGGATTGATGACAAGGGAGTTACTGATTTGTTTCAGGTTGGCAAGTCCGTCCAGATTGGTGATTTCTTCTCCGTCTGCCGTTCCGATGGTCAGGCTGCCTTCGATTTTGTTTATTCCTGTCTTTGCAAAATTATCAACCTCGGCTTGCGTGGCAAGTACTACGCTGCCGCTCTGTTCGATGTCTGTATATTGATAAGTATAGGAATATACTTTGCTATCCTGCATTTTGGAGGTAACTACGAATTTCCATTCATTCTCCCAATCCTCTATGGTCGATGGATTCGGGTTAATAGAGGCTCCCTCGCAAAGGGCATACTCTACGGTAGCCCCTTTCAGACTGGTATTATAAGGTATCTCAACTGTAATCTTGTCCCCGACTATCATGGCTTGATAGGTAATGCCATCTACAGTTAGAGCAAACTCGGAGATGAAGTGATCCTTGCCGTCTATTCCGCTTACTTCAGGGTCGTCATCACTACATGCAGCAAGGCAGAGCGTAGCGAAACAGAATAGGATGAAATGATATATTTTGTTCATAATGAATTTTATTTGTCGTTATTGTTGTTTTCATCACAGAACTTGAAAACTTCCGTGGAATTTTCCCCTAACCATCCGGCTTTTACATTGACTCCGGTCTGCACCTTGATAAAGTCGATATGGGAAAGGTTTGCAGACGTGCCGTCGATATTGAGCGCATCGGAAATCTTAAAATAGTTTCCAAGTGCTCCCGCGTTAGGATTGTCTTTATTGGGCATATCATCACCAATATTATCGGCATATCCCCACCCGAACGGATTATTGGACCACATGCCTGTCGACGGGCTTTGTTCGGTACGTGCTTTCAGGCATGTGCCGTATAACGTATAGGAATCCTCTTCAATCCACAAAGGATAATAAAACTCTTGCGGGTGATAGTTGCCGAGACGGTCAATCGCCCCTTTATTTCCCTTGTTGTCTTGCCATTGGGTGTCCATGTTGGGACCGGGACGGAAATAAGTTACGGCATAGTCCTGAATGGTTTCGGGTTTTCCATATTCAGAACCCTTCAGTTCATACCATTCATCGTTGGGCAAGCCGTCTCCATTGACATCTTGCATTACCCATACAATGCCCGGTTCATTTGACGAATCAAAGGCATTTCCTTTGATGGAAAAATCATAACCGCCTTTGTTTTCGATACTGTGGTCGAATCCTACTACAATATATCCTCCCCAACCTCCGAGAGAAACATATTGTTCATTATCAAGACGTTTTTGTGCGTAAGCACAGGCTGCTTCGTGCGTGCTTTCCCCATTGAAACCTGCTGTATTCGTTTCGTTTACAAATTGTCCCGGAGCCGGAACAAATTCATATACTTTATTGCTGTAAATGGAATTTCCGGCAGCAAAAGGTCTTTTTCCGGCCGCTTCACAACATTTCACCGGAATATTGACACTGACTTCATCGACACCGGAGACCGAAATATTACGGGTGAGCACTGCTTTTGTATCTTGATTGTCGTATTTCACAGTAAAGGTAAGCGTGTGTTCTCCGGTTTTAGCGGGTTTGAAACCGTAAACCAAAGAATTGGCTCCCTCAATCGGTTGCCCGTCCAAACTCCATTGATAAGAAGGCTCGGCACTTATTGATACAAAGGGGCGGACAAACAAAGTACGTCCTAATTCTACGTATTTGGTATTATTCTCGGTAAAATATAAAGATGACGGAACTACGATTTCAATCGGAAGTTTATCGACAACCTCAATAGAAACTGTCTTCTTTGATTGTCCGTCTTCATTTGTTACGGTTAAGGTCAGTTCATAAGTTCCCAACTCATCTTGCTTGAATGTATAAGTATTTTCCGTTCCGACTTCGTTTCCGTTAAGAGTCCACAAATAAGTAGCTCCTTCTGCATTTTGAATGTCGGGTGTAAGGATATACTCACGTCCTGCGACAACTTTAAGCCCTATAGAGGGGGTTACCAATGAAATAACGGGCGGAGCCAATTCATTGACATCCACACGAATTTCTTCCTCTGTGCTGGCATCCCTCGTATCCACACGCAGGGTAACGTAATACGAACCGCATTCGTTGAAAATGTATTTCAATTGAGGCTCGTCGGAAATGATACGACCGTTGCATTTCCATGAATAAACGGCGTAATCGACATTCTGATAGGTCGGCTCAATAACGACCTCTTTTCCTATCTTTACAACGTAGATTCCGTCCTCGCTATCCAACTCAATGACAGGAGGCAATATCACGTCCTGCGATATTTCTTCGTCTTTGTTGCATGCAAATAGAAATATCGTCAAGGAGAATAAAAGCAAATACTTCTTCATTATATTTATAATTTTAATGCTGAAATTCCCTTGAAGAAAGTATTTGATTCCAATCTCCATTGGGATATAATAAAAAGGGGCAAATACTTTGCACTTGCCGTTAAAAAGCATTTGCCCCAAATTCATGTTATTCGTTTACGGTTACATCAATATCGTCTATAGCAACGTAAGCAGGAGTGTTCAATCCGTATGCGCTTGAATCGCTTCCTTCGAAATTGATAGCTACAGTACATACGCTGTCACCTAAACCGCTTAAATCCACTTGATTCCATCCGGTACGGATTTTATTGGTCAAACCTGATTCTGCATCTTTACTGGAATCGAAGTTTGCCAAATAGTATTCTACTTCCTTACCTGTAGGTTTACCCGTCGCATCCAACGCAACAAATACCACCTTAAACCATCCTTTTTGTGCCGACAAAGAGCCTTGTGTAAACGAGTTGCCATCCTTCATGACTAAGTAGGTATAAGTCGTATTACAAACCCATACGCTGTTGAATTTACCATATTTCGGTGTACCCTTGACAGGAGTGTTTGTGGTAACGACTCTGTAGCCGGTTGCATCGGTCAGGTAAATCTTCGCACATTTGTCATAGGTTGCTTGTGAATCATTGTATGAATCGCTATAACCGAAAGCTACAGCAAAATTTTTACCGCTATGACCGCCGTTGGGCCAGTACACGCTACATTGGTTTTGATAATCCCCCTGTGTCAGATTATGGAAATTAGAGATGGCAAAACCACCATTCCAAAATTCATATTCCCAAGGCTGTCCGCTTACCCATTCTTGTTCCAAATAGTTAATCGGGAACTGAATGTACGTACCGGTTTGCCCGATTTGAGTGATGTAGCCGGTCGTTACCTGCTTGCCGTTGGCCGTGGCAGAATAGAGATTGTTTCCATACTGGTCAGAAGCCATTACGCTGGAAGGTACGTTATCAAAATCGATAAGCGCATTGGTAGAACTTATCGCGCGGGTTTGAATCGCACTCTCCTCATACGGAGCAAGGAAGTCATCGTCGGATGAACATCCCGTGAACACTGCGGCGGCCATTGCTACAACAGCCATTGCCAAGAATCTAAAATTCTTTTTCATAACTTAATTATTAAAAGTTAAACAAAAAGTTTAAACACACATTCGTTTTTATTGCGACAGATTTGCAACGAATGAGAAATCGGTTATCAAAAAGAATATAGGTGCCTGTGGACGAGCCTCTGTTCATTTTAATCTAATGCCAATTATCCCGTGGTCACTAAATCTATCTCATCAAGCAGGTCTTCTGGCTCATCCCGCTTATCGCGCCTTCCCAGCTTTCACCAGTGGCAAAGAGTGCGATAAACTTTAATAGGACTTACAGCTGCGAGTACAGCTCCGGATTTTCACCGGGATTCCCTTTTAATTCCGTTCGACGCTTCGATTGGAAACTTGACTGGTGCAAAGTTAATGGTTATTTTTTAATCTTGTTTCTTTTTCTGTGATTTTTATTTCAAGAAAGGATTATTTTATGGCGCGAATTGTATTTTCATGTTAATCAAGCATTTATAACAACCACGAATAGTCTTTTCCCCTTATGAATAATAGCGTTTCTCAATTATGGTCTCTTTTCATCTCACGTCGGCAATTCTCTTCGGAGAGATTTTATATGCAAAGGTACAGCGTGCGTCTGGTCGTCAAGTATCGCTTTCACTAACGGTTCCCGGATATTCTTCACGGCAGCCTTCCACAAATCGAAGATTGACTTTCACTCCCCACCTCGTTGCAGGGCATAGTCGGACGAGCCTGACTGTGCTCTTACATTGGGCGGTTGGGTATTCCGTTTCATCCCGTACACTGTTTACTTGCCTTATCCGTCCTTTTCCCGCTGTCAGTCCTGCATAAAAATCATTCCCCGACGAGAAGCCAAAAGAGTTTCAAGAAAAGGAAAAAAGAAAATATTTGACAATCTAAAATTTACAATTATGCACAGCAGGATTTTTCAAATTTCAACGGAGCCGATAGACAAAGAAAACTATCTGAATGAGGACACACTCCAGCAAGGAGACGGGAGCTTCTATGACTATTGTTCAGAAATAGACGAGGAAGACCGTAAAGAGGATATTGCCAATTTGGTCAATCATGCCTTGCCCAAAGGAATGTTCGAGCTTATATCCGATGACACCATGCGCTATAATGGTGGAATAGAGCAATGGAAAGAGGAGTATGTCGCCAATATCAAAAAAAGAGCGAATGCTCTTACGGCAGATAATATGTTGGAATGGGGTTCGACCTATTATCTCAAACAGGCAGTGGAAAATCCGTTGGATGTCGCCTATCATTTCTATTTGGATGGCGATGGCTGCAGTCTTTTGCCGAACAGTCCTTTACGTTTATGGAGTTTGTTTGTAGGCTTGAACCGGGAACGATACTCTACATCGGAGGAGTTGTTGATTACCACTTCTGATGTTTGTCCGAAACATTGGCAACCACCCGCCTCAAAAGTGGGTGGTTGCTCTCTTTTTTGCACAGGCTCCCCGGTTACTTTTATAAATATGCTCTGCAGAGCTTCCGCCACCGGTTTCACAGCCGGTATATTCCTGTTTTAAGGGTATAATCCCTTCACAGCCCCGACATACGCCGCAGGTCTGTTTTCGTGTGCAAAGGTACGGTGGACGAACATTGCCCAAGTACCGCTATCGCTACCTGAAATAAAATTTGACGACAACTTTCCGTAATCGGAGATGACGGTATTTCATAAAATTTCATTGCAGGTTCCTTGCTCATCGTTCTTGCATCCCCCCGTTTGTGACGCACATGAAAACAACCCCTTTGGGCGAAGTCAAAAGGCTTCAAGAAAAGGGAAATAAAAAAAACAATAAATCAAAAGACAATGAGCAAGTACGATTTCATCAAGCAAGGCAACCTCCTTTTTTGGCACACTGCCGATAATGATATAGAATGTCGAATTATCTCAACTCCCGAAAAAGTGGATAGTGACAGCATCATCTTAATCTCAACAAGCTCTTCCGAGACAGAGGTTTTGGCATCGGAGTTATTACCTATTGGCTCATCAAGAAGCCACAAAGAGGAGTTTATGCGCTGGAAGAAAGAGCGTGAAGCCGAGGGCATGGAGTTTTTCAGCCGGTTGTCCGAAGTCATGGAAACAGACAGTGATTTGGCTGTAGGCGATATGGTGGCGTTTACAAACGACTACGGGGTGGTATTTGGCCCCAAAGAAGTATTAGCTTTCAGAAAACCTTGGAATGGCTATAGATGCGTATATATCGACAGTGATGCTTATTGGTTTCCAGACCGTCCCGAACAACTCACCATACTCAGCAAAGGAGGTACAGAATGACAACAAACGACATACTCAAACGACTTTGCGGCAATATTGCCGCAGGTCGTTTCAACTGGCGAAAATACTGCACGCCGCAATCTTACTTCGGTTGGGAGATTTGCGTTACCCCTCTGCATTGCTCTTACGGACAGATAGGCTACACCGTTCATTTCCCTTATACCAATATACCGGAAGTGGAATACGATTGGGAAATGGGCAAACTGACCATTGACGGCGAGAAATGGAAAAGTTATTTGCGGAACGAATAATAATAAATATCAATATGGCACAGAATTTTTATACCAAATGGCAGGACGCTATACTTGCAGATGCAGGAGACTATGTTTCAAAAGAGTACCGCAGTTTCCAGACAGCATTGGTGCGTGAGATTTCCAAATATGCCGCAGCCGTTGGTGCAAAGGTGGCTTCCAATTCAAAAGGGCATTATGACACCTCCTGCTTCATTGAGCGCAACGGCAAGTTCGTTTACATCAGCCACTCTTCCGGTCTGTCACGAATGGGCAGCGGCGTAAGAATTGAACTCGATTCGTTTCTGATACGGACAGCTCAAAATGGAAAGGACTACCGAGGGGGATGTAACCAGTATTGCGACATAGCAAATTTACAGTCTATGATAGACGGTTTGTTGGGGAAATAAACTGCAAAAAAGATGCGGAGCCAACCAGTTCCGCATCTTTTTCTTTCCATCCTTACCGGCGCATACCGCTGCCGTATTCTGCCTCTTGTAGTTCTGCCCGATACTCTTCCAGCTCGTTCAGCTTCTCGTTCACGGCTTGCAGATTGGCATCCAGCCCGACATTGTGGTCGTAAGGGAAACGATGCTGCGCGACCAGCCCGGCATTGGTGGGTTGCCCGACATCAAGCGTATCGGATTCCTTGTTATATTCGACATATAGCACTTCACCGTTCGGCATCTCGAAGGCCGGAATCTTTTGATACGCCAAAGCGGAGAACTGTTCCGCCGCCATCTCCCTGGCAACCCCTTTTATTGTATCTCCGGCGATATCGACACCGTAACGCCGGATATGGTCTCGGATTTCCTGCTCCGTGAATTTCAACATCACCTCGTAGGTTCCCCCGACACTCCCGTTGTACACGACAGCGAAATTCTCATCCTCGGCAATAAGGCTGTCACCCTTGTTGTTCGTGGCCGATAAATAAGTATGCTGTTCGTTGATGCCATTGCCGTCGTAATACTCCTTGGCAAGCGTCAGCAATCCCTCGTAATCGCCTTTCTCCCGAAGTTCGTCAAGCTGCCTCGTGTCATCCGAAAATTGGAGATACGCAACAGAAGAATAAAATGTATTCTCCTTTGCTGCCGCTCCGTTTTCCTGCTTCTCGCCGACATTTTGTTCCAGTTCTTGCGCTATCTTATCCACCTTCTGGGTAATCATCGAGGTTGCCCTTTTCACGTCCAGAAGCGTTGTCTTGATGAACTGTGGCGATTCCTTCAGCTCATCAAGCCAACCTTTAAGATACGCGCAACTGTCCTCCTTGATATGCTTGGTCATGCCGTAACGCTGTGCGACCAGTGCGCTGCCTAACTCTGCCACCAGTTCCTCACGGGCATATTCAGGAGAACCGAAAGTAGTCGGCTTGAACCTGTCAAGTACGTTTTCCGCTCCGGTGGAGTGCGTCATCTCGTGGAACAGTGTCCCGTAGAACGATTCTCCCGATTTGAACTGCTCCTTTTCGGGTACGATGATTTCGTTCTTCGTGATGGAATAGTAGGCGTCATTCTGATATTTCGGCGTAATCGGACAAATCCACAGGTTATCCCTTATCATCGTATCGACTGGGGCAAAACTGAAATGCTCGCCCTCCTCGATTGCCGGACGCGAATTTTCTCGCTCCAGTTTTTGCCACAGCTCCGGTCTCGCTTCCTGCAAGTTAGTTTGCGCGACATTGAAGACCCGGAACACCTGCATCTTCGGATAGACATTGTATTGTTCCTTTTCGTCATCGGAGAGTTTCTTGTAATCGTCATACTTGATTTTCTCCTTAGTCTCCTTATGGATACAAGTGAACGTGGTGAGCATGACCGGAAAGGATTTTTCACCACGAAGCACGGAGACACGCGGCAGTTCCTCTCTATCCTTTCCGGGCTTATTGAGCTTCTGAACACAATCGAACGTGCAGAAACGGGGAATCTTGTACCCTTCTTTCTCGCAGTGCAAAAGCAGCATAAAAGCATTCATCCCGTTGTACTCGCGCCCGTGAAGGTTGCGGGGCCACTGTAGCGTACCCTCCGTAAACCAAGGCTTTTTCCAGTCCTTTTGAATGCCCTCGATTTTCTCGATTATCATTTCGGCGAACAGGTCAAGAGCCTTGTCCTCGCTGTTCGGTCCGTCGGCATTCTTCTTTCTGTAACCGGCCATAACCCTTATTGATTATAGTTAGACGAATCCGCCACATATTGCGTCAGTTCCTCCATCTTGCAGGAAAGGTTGATTTTCCCGTTGTGTGCCGACAGGTTCATTTCACCTTTGGCATCCACCTTTACACCCGGCTGCAACCACGCTTCGCGCTCCTTACCGAAACAGAAGAAGCGCACCCACTGGTACTCGAAGCCGTCATCGACCTTCTCTGCGCTAAACGCCGAGAACACCGTATAAGGCTGGTCTTTCTTATCCCTTTTTTCCTCGATGTTCTGGCCGACCTTACCACGAAACACCAGCTCGCCCTTGACGCAATCCGCATCATCCGTAGCGGCATTGCAGATTTCATCGGCGAACAGGTTGAAATATAGCTTGTCGCCCCGGCGTTTGAGATACATCGTACCCCTCACTTCTACACGGGAGCCGTTCCGATAACCGGCGGCTTCCTCCTGACAGCCCTCCTTGCGGACATCCACCTCGATAGTGTGCCCGCCACCCGTCGCCGGAATCTGTACCCGGAGCGGAAACACCAGAAATTCTTTCTCTTCTTTATTCTTGCGAACCGACGCATCGCGGCCGATAACGCCGCATACCGTAACATTACATTTAATCATCTGTTTTTTGTCTTTAATGATACATGGATCATCCGGACAAGTGATACATGGGTTGATTGATGTTGAACTGTTGTAGAGTGCGGTCAGTCGGGTGCGCGTATCATCGCCCAGACCATCCATCCGGCGATGGCTAATTGCACGCCCACGACAACGAGCGTCCCGATCCATCCCAACAGCAGGTAGCAGAACCGGAGGTGCAACGCAAGGAGGGAAACTCCCGCCAGACACTTGCATAGCTGTATCATCACGCATTTTATCATATCGCCATGCCTTTATCTTCGCAGGTTTTCCGTTTGTCCCTGTTGCCGGGTCATCCCCTGCTCAAAATTCTGTGAGGCCGCTTCCGACAGGATAACCGTATTCAGCATACCGGTTACACGCATCTGTTTGGCCTCTTCCGTGAGTGTACCGTTGTTCAACGTGGCAGACAACCGGTTCAGCTCGGAAGCGGTCAGCTCCCGCGAGACATGCAGTTCCCCGTTGTCCGCTTTCAGAATGGCCTTGCCGTTCTCGCCGATAGTCAGGTCGCAGTTCTTCATATTCGGCAACAACGGCTTCAGGTCGATGGTACGAAGATCCATCGCGGCGGATATCGCCGTCTTCTGTTCCTCTTCCTCCCGGTTATCAATCTGTGTGGCTAAAAGCATCAGGGAGGCGAAAGCGGTCATCGCCATCTCCACAATCGGGTCGTTGCATCCCGATATTCCCACACCGCTATCCTCCGACGAAAGGAGTTTTTTCATCCATCCGTCTGGCGAAAGGTTCTTTTCAGGCACGGTATCTTCCGCCGCCTTGTATTTGACGAGCAGGTCATTTCCGTTGTGCAGCATTTGCAATTTGATATGTCCTTTCTGTGCGATTTCAGCCAGATACGCCGCAGGGTCTATATCCCGTTTCGTCCCGTCGGCATAGATATTCTTCACACCGAAATGCAGATGTTCCCCGGTCGTCCGTGTCCCCGTATTGCCCGATGTGCCAAGCCGTCCGCCTGCCTGTACCGTATCGCCGACCTTGACGGAAATCTCCTTGAGGTGCATATAGGTACATTGTACCTTGCTGCCGTCCGTCCGAGCATATTCCACCGTCAGCGACTTGCCGCCGGGTGTATTCTTGTTCTGGTTTACCGCCACGACCTTGCCGCCGCTCTCCGTAGCCAGTACCGCGTCGGCTTTGCAACGGATATCCACGCCCTTGTGCATCTGTTGCTTTGTGCTGTCCAACGGGTCTTGCCGTGTTCCGAACGGAGAGGTAATGAACAGAAATTCCTCCCGTTCCACCGGGAACGAATACCCCGTTCCATGTTCCGCACTCTCGGAAGTCTGGAGCGGATTGTGTTCCACCCCGAACTGCCGGCCTTGTGCCGTCATCTCCTGCATCACCTGTCTGTCATACTTCTGCAAGCCGTTCTGCTCAATGATTTTCTGCAGGTTCTCGGCATACTTGCCGCCTGTGGCGTAACCGGCTTTCTCAATGCTTTGTGCCCAGCCCTTGTAATCGTCCGGGGAGAGTTTGAAGCAACCGGCATAGCGGCTGTTCTCCTTCAAAAAGCGGGAATGATGCTCGTATGAATCACCCACGCTGTCATAGCTGCAGAACTTTTCATTCGGCTTATCATCGGTGTAGATTCCGTATTTGCCGCCTTCGGCAATCCACGAGGAAGTTGCCTTGATGCCGAAATGGTTGTTCTCGTTCCTTGCCAGACGGCTCTGTCCGTTGCTGCTTTCCAGTATGCCTTGCGCCAATGTGACGGAAGCCGGGATGCCATACCTTCGCATCTGTGCCATCGCATAATCTGCGTATTGCAGTGCATATTCCTGATTCTTGGTCATAATCGTCACTCCTTATCTATGAATACCCCTATGTGTTTCCTGCTCGTCCTGCCGTTTATCCTGTAGCTCTATCTCACTGATGGCGACACGCTCACCAGCACGGACAAGTTTGGGCAGATAGCTGTCCAGTTGCGTCCTTGGGAACTCTGCGAAAGCCGAAAATCCACGTTCCGGATATTTCTTCATCGTAATCCCCAATATATCAGCTCCCTTTGCCGCATCCTCATTATAAAGCCGATAGACTTCTCCTGCACGAATCAGATACAGGGCGTCGGGATGCTTTTCCTTGAGGTTGTCCCAAAACTGCCGTTTCGGAGACATATTTTCATCATTCGTCTCTTCCGACCGATTTTCCGCCACCACCTCATTCTGTTGCCGTACCTGCTCTTCCGCTTTCTGTTCCCCGACGGATTGTCCCTTTTGCAGCACATCGGCAAACAGCGTAGCCGCCAAATGCCGCTTGTAGCCGTCACGGTCTTCCGCCACCCACATCCGTTGCCACTGCTGTGGAGTGACGCTGCGGGGCTGCAGCTTTTGTCCGTCGATGGTTGCCACACACTGGATTCCATCCTGCCTGGTCTTGAAGATGGCAACACGCTGAATACGGTTCAGGTCAATCTCCGGCGTATCGCTGCCGAACAAATCCACTTTCAGGTCGGGTTTGACCTCCGCCAGTGCATAATACTTGTGCGCCAGCTCCATCCGTACCTTGTCGATGTTGTCCATCGCCTGCTTGAGCGTGGAGAAAAAACGGTTCACATCCTCCTTGTCGGGATAGACGCTGTACCCCTCCTTGTTTTCCGGCTTGATATAGAGTGCCCAACGGTTCTTGTCATCCTGAATCATCTGCACGGCATCGAACCCGACCTCATTCGCCCGTCTGACAGCTTCCGACACGTCCAGCGTGGAGAGCTTTTCCAACGTGTAGTTCCTTAACCGGGCCAGTGTCACCATTTTTTCATTGAAATAGCTGTCATCGGGTCTGTAACCCAATGCACCGTCAGTATTATAGAAACGCACCTGCTCGATACCCTCTTTCTGCAATGCCCGTTCGATACGCCCCTTGTTCATGCCGGGAATCTCGTTGTTCGCCTCGGTCGAAGCTCCTGCCGGCAAAATGACATCCGCCGATTTCGCCTCCCGGTCGATGACGAGGACGATGCTTTTCGCCGCCTTGTCCGGGTGCTGGCGGATTTCATTCGCCACAAAGTAATGCTTGGGCATCTGTTCCTGCATGGTCGTGGTCTGCCGTCTGTTTCGCAGGGTGGCGTACTCAATTTTCTCGCCCCGTTCCGCTTTTCGGATAACATCAAGCGCATTGTTCACGTCGCTTTCGAGAGCGTCCATTATACACGGGTTTTCCTTGAACTCCCGACACCAGTAATCCACCGTCTTCAGGCTTGCATCGGACAAACGCGCGGGCAGTCCCAGTTCCAACATCTTGATACCCGAAGCCAGTTCCACAACCAACCTTTCATATTTTACCGCATCCTCTGACGGAGCCACACCATTCTTCATGACCATGCCTTCACGGGCAAGTCGTTGTTGATGTCCTGTGGCACTCACGATCTGCCGCAAGGCTTCCTGCACATAATCGTGGTAATGCTCAAAATCCTTTTGGCGCGGCATATAGACCGCATCTTTGTCCGTCTCGTAATGAGGAACTCCGCTACCGTCCGAGCGCACGGGAACGAGGTTGTCCCGCATCTTCAATAGAAAGTCGTTGAACCGAGTGCGCAACCTGCGGTTGTCCGCCTCGGCATATCCTCTTTCCTGAACACTGCCGTCCTGCTTTACCGCATCCTCGTAAGCCGGCTTGTCCACGTAGGGCAACGTCGTCTGGTCGATATTGAAAAGCGTGCGGATTTCTCGGTTGTGGACACCCTTGAACTGTGCCTTCTGCTCTTCGTCCAATTGGAGATAGGCGGTACGGTCGATGGTTTCATTCGGATTGTTCCGGTTGACATACTTGTTCCAGTTATAGAACAGGAACGGTACGCCCTGCTCATGCTCCCGTACCGCAGCCCCCCGTGCCTTGGTTTCACTGTAAAGCGTGAACAGGTTGGTCTTGCATCCGTTATTGTCCGAATGCAAGGCCATAAAGAGGGCATTGAACGGGCTGGCCGAGACCCCTTGCGGATAGAGCCGGGGAAATCCCTTGCCCGATACGTTGAGCCAATGGCCGCCGGCGTTCGATGCCCCGCCCAGTGCGGCAGACAGCAGTTCCGTCTGCTTTTCTTCGGCTTTTTTTTCGATTTGCGACTTTTCTTTCATATCATCATGCTTTTATTGTTCATGGATTTATTGGATGCCCCGTGTGCGCACAATCGTCTCCCGCTGTCCGTCGTCGTAATTCTGCGAGGCAATATGGCGCAACTGGTCGCTCTTGGCAAGCACGGCGTTCGCCAGCGTGTTCAGCGGCAATGCCCCTGCACGGTAAGCCTCCGCGACGGTCGGCGTGAGCTGGATGGTACAAGGCACACGGTCTATCGTGGCGATGAGCGTGCTGCCTTGCAGTACAGGGTTTACGATACGGGAATTGAGCGGTTCGTCGGGATAACGGCGGTACTGGTTTTCCGTATGCACGTCGGCGGACGGCATGGGACGCCCCAACGCCTCGTGTCCAGCCTTGTTCAGCAAGTTCGCGCCGCCCAGACCGACAAGGAGCATCTTCAGCAGCGGGTTACGCACGAACAGACCGGCCACAATACTCGCTATCGGCAACAGGTTGTCCCCAAAGCGCAACGATTGCGTCTTGCCGGTAAAAGCTCCCAGCAGGATGTCGGGCAGCATGGCCATGACATATCCGAGGTTGCCCGTGATATCGCCCAATCCCTCTAATCCCAATGTACCGAGCAATCCGCTCCATCCGTTCGTGTTGGTCTGCACAGCCTCTCTCTCTTGCTTTTCTTCCTCATGTGGAATAACCACCTGCCGTTCCTCTTTCTCCACTTTTTCCCTCTGTTCCATTTCCGGCTGTGTTGATTCCTTTGTGGATTTTACAGCCGTTGCATTCTTATATTTCTCCAAATGCTTCAAATAGGCTTCTTCCTGTCCGGGAGCGACGATGAGCGGCACATCCTTGTACCGTTCGGCACGTTCATTTTTCTTTTCAGGGTGTCCGGGCTTTTCGGACATTTGGAAAGGGGTAAACTTTGGTGTCTGCATCCACTCCAAAAAATTAAAGTTCATCACAGGTATTTTTTTCTTCAACTGCTCGTTGGCCGCCACAATAAGCGCACTATCACCCGTCTGTACTGTTGCAGCCTCCTTACGGAAGTCCGTAAACACGTTCCGTTCGCTACCGAACACACCTTTGCTGATACATTGCTCCACAGAGAGCTTGGGCGACTTTTCAGGCTCGAAGCGTGAGGCGACTGCCGAGATAGCCACGTCCGCCCCGACAAACTTTGCCAATGTCGCCCACGAACCTGCGCCACCCATCATGACGGCATCCGCCGTTGCGCCCAATACCCGACCCGCACCTTTTTCCCATCCTTTCGGACGGTAGGCCGCTTCGCCCCGTGCCTCGATTTCCTCAGCAAGCGGCGAGCGGTTCAAGGTCTGCGAAAGTCCGAGCAAGCTTGATTCTGCGGCTTTGCGGATGATGTAGTCGGCTGACGATTTCGGCATTCGCTCCTTGACCAGCCGGTCGATCATCAGTTCCTCTACCCGGTAGTCCATATAGGCGTAGGCAAGGTCACCGCCCAATTGTTCCGACAGTTCGTTGTACCGTTCACGCCCGATTTCCCGCACGACGGTATCGCGCCATTGCCCGGCCATGTATGCGAGGTCTTGCTGTATCTCCTTGGAGCCGGTAATCTCCGCCTTGCACATTCCGATGTAGTCCTCCGTCGTCTTCGAGTTCCATTCGCCCGTAACCTTGAGTACCTGGTACGGGTCGCCCATCGGCTGTGCCGCAGACGCCATTGCGCTGAGTATGCCGCCCAATGAGGTGGAATACTCCCTCATTTCCTCGCCCTGCTTCTTCGTGAGGAAAGCCTGCGTTTTCGACATGACGGGAGCGAGATGGCAATGGAAATAATCGCTCACAAGACGTTCTATTTCCGCGAATTGCCGGCTATGTCTGATTCCATCCATGTTGTGTATTATATATTTATCTGTTTCAATAGCTGTTCTTTCGTCTGCTCGATGGCGTTGTGGTAAACCTCCATCTGCCGGGGAAAGAACTCTTCCAGCCATGCGTCCTTTTCGATGTTGTCCTGCATGAACCGTATCGCCTGCTCCCGTTCGATTTCGACGGATGTCTCGCCCTCTTCCCGATTGTTGAACCATGCCTTGGTCCACCAGCGCACACCCGCCCGGTCGGGATAGACCGTGACAAGCCTCGGTATGTCGAAGCTCTGTATGTCGATGTCCAGTTCCGCCAACGGGTCTATGATGCCGCCATAGGTCAGGGCTTCGTCATGGAGTTTTTTTTTATGTCGCTGCTCGCAGTGGAGAGGTACACATCATGCCGCAGGGCGAGGTAATGCAGGAAATCCGCAATAAGGAGGTTCTGCACCTTGCAGGCCAGCGGCATGGCCTTGTGTCCCAGTCCGAGCGGATTGGCCATGCTCGGCATATTCTCGTAGAAATACTCCTTCATCGCGCCCACCGTGAAGATGTGGCGTAGCGACTGCTCCGTATTCCGGGGCAAGGTGTATGCTCCATGCCGCAAATCCTCCATATAGTGCGGCAGGAAGTGCAGCATCAGTTCCTCTATCTCCCTTTTGTCCCGTTCATAATCGGTTTTCAGTTCCATCTCCAAGCCGGATAAATAGTCTGTCTCGTGTCCGCCGGCCTGACGCATTGCCTGTATGTTCCCGTACAGCATCGTCAGGAACTCCAGCGGGTTCAGTTCCTCGCCCTTGAAGCGGACGGTCATGTGCAGTTTGTCACCGCTCAAAGCTACCGTCTGTCCGGCCTTTACACGCTGTCCGAATTGAGCGAAGACATTGGACAGATTTCCGTATGTCACCTCATACTCCCCGTAGCGGATGGTCTGGCAGATGCCGTGTCCGGAATCGTTGCCCACGCCCGACACAATGCCGCTGGCGAGGGCAGAAAGCATATAGCACCGCACGTTGAAGTCAATGCCGTGATGAAAGAATTTCTCGCCCGTCGCCGGGTCGGTCTGTTCGCCGTAGCCGAGCGACAGCTCCACGTCTTTGCCCTGCTGTTCCTCGAAAGGCATACAATAACCGCTATCGGATTGCAGGATCATTTCTTCTGTATATTTCATGCTGTTTACCTATTGATTCATATCCCTATCTTCTCATCCCTCCGCCATGCGTCTGTTCCTCTGCCGGAAGTTCGGGCGTCCGGGTGCGCTGCACGTTTTCTGTCTCCGGCGTTCGGAAGACACCCGCATTGTTGCCGATGAGCATCATGCCGAGGAATGCGCCGGCAATCTTGCCCAGCCAGCCGAAGCGTCCGAATATGAGGAACGCCGCCGCAACCAGCCCGGCAATACTCAGCCCCGACACGTTGCCGCTGCCGAGGTTACGGAAAAAGTTGCCGAACATATCAAGGCCTCCGCCACCGGAGGCTTGGCGCAAAAAGTTCGACACACCGTTCAGCTTGTTGTCGATGCCGGTTACCGCACCGCTGACCGAACTGACGGCTTCCCCGGCCTTGCCCGTCAGTTCACGCACTCCGTCCGCCGTCTCCGCGAGGGTATTCGTTGCCGGTTCGCCGATGACCGCATCGCTCACGATACGCACCACGCTTTTGTCGGTGGTCAGCTTCTCCCAGCCCACATAACCGACCGCACCGCCGATGGTCGCCGTCTTGACGGCCTGACCCGCGCCACGCAAGGTCTGCGAAGGGTGCAGCACTGCCTTACCCATACTTTTGCCGGTAGTCGCTGTAGCCGTACCGACACCTTTCATGGCCTTGCCGCCATATTTCAATAGTGTACTCCAAACGCCCATACGTTGTCTGTTTTTAAGGTCTTACATTTCTTCCTATCTGCCGCCAGCGTCTTTTGGCGGCTTCCACGATATCCCGTTTGTCGGCTGCCGGGCGTGCCCCCTCGTCGATTTCACGCCAGATGTCGCCCATCGTCGTGTATTTCACCGCCTTGGTCAGCCGTTGCAGTTTCTTGTTCATCATCTTGAGCTTCGGACGGATGCCAAATACGATTTCCATGCGCTCCTTCTCCGTCATTTTGTTGTCTGACAGGCACGCCATGCGGATGTCATTCACAATCTCCACGCTGTTCATAATCAGTTCCCGGTAAATGCGGTTCCGTTGCGTGGAGAGAGCAACGGCCAGCGCGTTGGGACTATTGCGGCTTACCTGTCTGGTAAAGTCTCCCATATTGTCCGTCAGCCTTGATATTTCGTGGTAAAAACCGTATATCTGCGCTGCGTAGCAGATTATCGACCGGAAAGAGTCCAAATAGTTGTTGAACTCCCGTTGCAGGTCGGTCGTGGCTTTCACTTCCTCTTTCGTCCACAGGTGTCCGGTGGTCTGTATCAGCATGACCTTCTCCTGGTTCTTCAGCTCCTTTTCCGCCTTGTCGGTATAGAGCAGGATCATCCCGGCAAGCACGGGGTCGTTCTGTGCCCGAACCTTGCCGATACCGATGCACAGCAATAAGATGCCTATCCAAATCGTCCGTTTCATCATTCACCTGATTTTATCGTGCAAGGACGGCAGCCCTGCGCCAACGGGACATGGCCATCCGTGCCGCCTCTCCGTTGTTGCGGTCGAGCATCCCGGCCGTCACGTTGTTCCACACGTCATTGAGGGTATAGTACCGTATGCTCAGGTAGAGCAGGTGCAGCTTCCGGCTGAAAACCGAAAGTTTGTCGTTCAACGCCCACAAGGTCTTGCTGCGTTCCGCACCCGTGAGCATATTCTCTTTGCCGCCCTTGGCCACTGCGTCATTCAGGAGCGTGAAGACCGATACCAGTTCCGTTGCCGTCTCGATATACAGATTGTTCATGCTCATGGAGGCGATGATGCCCTGCGGGTTGTTTCGGATGGCGTTGCCCAATTTCCCTAACGTGAGAAAGATTCTCACGCCGTCGTTGTAGAGATGGGTGCAGGCTTTCAGCGATGAAGCGTAGCCGCTTACCGTCTTGAGATAACTGTTGTACTGCTTCTCCCATTTGTGGATGCGGTTAAACTCGGCGGCGATGCTGTTCTGCAGCATAGCTGTCTTCGTCTGACCATTTATCTGTTTCTCTATTTGGTCATTGATAACCTCGTTGCCCTCGGCCAACGCCATCCATTCCAACGGATTGGACGCCGTGATTTGGGCTTTTGCCCAGTGTGGCATCAGGCAGAGGGCAAAAATGACCAGACTAATGATTCGTGATTTCATATATTCCCTTTTTTCGTTTGTTATACTCGACCCGTTCCCGGATAAGCGTTACCACATCGAAGTTGTGTCTGATGCCTACCAAATCAAGCCGGGGTGTATTCCTGTCCATCGAGAAGATGCGTACCGTCTTTAGGCCGCAAAGCTGCTGCATGAGGCTTTGGTGTTCCACAAAGTCCACGATACGATATTGTTCCATGTAGTCCGTCTTCCGGGACAGCACCCCATGCCTGCTGATAAGCTGCTCGCTACCGATGTGGTAGCGTGTCCGGCGCAGATAGATGAAACGGTACAGCAATGCCAAAGAAAGCAATGCGGCAACCGATACGGCAAGAGCTGTCAGAGGCAGTCCCTCCATGCCACCGTACACCCATGCTGCACAGCACAATACGATTGCGGGCAGCTCGTCGATGACGAACTGTCCGGCGTGCGGTTGCAGCACGATGCTTTGGAAATGTCCTGTGGGTGCATCGGTCATCATCGGCGAAAGTGTGTTTGTTGTTCCTCTTCCGGTGACTGTTCTCTCGCCTGTGTCTCATCGACCGTCTCTTCCTGTTTCTGCCCGGCCAAAAGCTGTTCGTTCCAGTCCTTGTTGGGATAGGTAGGCTGTTCACGGACAAAAGAGGCGTCATTCGCCTTGTCCAGACCGAGGAACTCCCGCAATCCTTCACGGAACTCCTTGTAATTTCCGTTCATGATATCCGTCTGTTCCCGTATGTCGTCCGGATGGCACAGGCCGCTCGAACGCATCGACATGGCTTCTTCCCATGCGGATTCATATTTCCCGTAGCTCGACCGCAAAGCGTCGGGCAGCAGGTCTATGTCTCCTTCATCGAGGTTCTTGCCGTCAGCGACGGAATCCAGATAAGGCTTCCGCTCCGGTGTCTCCTCGATGGTGGAACGGACAGCCCGGTACATCTCCTGTTGCAGGTTCTTGGCAAACTCGATTCCCGCAAGGTCGGTATCGAAACAGATGTGTTGCTTGGCAGGAAGCGAGAGCGTGAGGACACCCCGCATCTGTTCCACCGTCGGGTTACCGCCGGTAGATATGAAGACCGCTTTCCGCAAATCCTTGTCGTTGGCCTGATGAAGCTGGTAATAGGCCATCGCGTCGTATGCACTCTCGAACCAGTAGATATGCTTGGCTTCGGTAAGCGTAGTTTTGGCTGGGCTGGCAATCCATAGCCCTTGGCTCGAATTGCTCCCTTCCGCCTTCCCTTTATAACTGCCGCTGCCATCCATGCGAGGGCGCCCTCGCTCTTCCAGACCGACAACCTGTCCCGTATCTTTCGGAACGGTCAGCGGAAAGGCGAGGTTGGTGTATTTCATGCCGTCCTCACGGTGTTTCGTCGCCAGACAAAAGTTCCGGTGGAAGGCGTATTGCGTGTAAAGGTCGATGCCCCGATGCTTGAAGAACGGATAGAACTTCTTTTGTGTCGCCCGATCCTGCGGATTGAACTGGTGAATGTCGTAATCCGCCATGTCAAACGGCTTCACATCCCGTTTAGGCTGGATAATCCGGGTATCCCGGTCAGCGACGGGATGGTTCAGCAACCGGTTGCAGACAAGGTTTACCAGTCGGTCGGGAGACACACCGGCATGGTATTCCGCGAAAAAATGCGGATGCTCCTTGATAAAGGAAATGATGTTATACGACTTCTGCTGTTGCGGTTTGAAACAACATTTCCCTTGCTGCGTGACAATGAATTTGTCGTTGCGGATGCGCCGCCCCTCGCTGTCCAACCGGACATACGAGGGATAGCGCAGGCCGTCACGCCGGTTCAGGTGATAGCCCGCGTCGATAAGCACGTCCTGAATGTTCAGCCTGCGCAGAAAATCGTCATAAGTCAGTTCGCCCTCTCTCATGGTTTACCTCCCCATTCTCATATCATTGATTTCACGGTTCATCTCTGCCTCGAAACAACGGATGGCCACATCCCTCGGCGTATCGACACCCGGCTTGAAGTACGGGCGTGGCGGACCGCCGAAACACTCGCCGTAGAACTCCGGGGCATGGCAGTGATGGTGGATGCCGTGTGCGACACCCGCCGCGACTACCGTACCTGCGGTGAGGGCGGCAAAGATTTTCGTGCCGAGACCCCGCTGTGCTTCCGGGCGTGTTTTCATGTCCACTTCGCTGAAAATCTTGGAAAAGAGCTTCATCCGGTGATAGTCATCCACAGCAAGGAACTTGTCGTAGTCCCGTTGGGTTATCTCATGGCTGATAGCCTGACCGTCGATAACGGCGGTCATCCTGTATTTCCCCTCGGTCTGTGCCGGTTGAACGGCTATCTGGCTCACTTCGACTTCCCGCCCGTGTTTCTCTTCCCGATACCATCCCTTGTTTTCATTCAAAAACTGGAGGTCACGCCCGTCCACTACCGCACCGATATTTCCCTGTACGGATTCCTCTTGCTGTTGCAGCGAGGTTTTCACTGGCATAAAAGCCTCTTGCTCCTGCCGTTGGCGTTGTTTCAAATCCTGCTGTACTTCGGGATGCAGACCGATAGCGATGCGTTGATCGCTGTTGAGAGCCTCCATCGTCACTTTGTCGGAAAAGTCAGCCCCGATAATGCCGTTCAGCAGTTCCAGACGTTTCTCTACGGGCTGCTCCTCGATGGGTGCGGCAACCAGTGTCCTCACTTCCTCTTCCGTCAGGTCATAGACCATATCGGCTTGGACGCTTTCCGACTGCACGGTCAGCGTCTGCTTTTCCGCATCCACGACAAGACCGTGCGAGGCAAGGCACTCCGCCCATTTCTCGTTGGAGAAATAGACCGGAGAGGCTATAAGCTCCTTGTACGGCCGTGCCGGTTCCTTGCTGCGTGGACGGCTGACCATCGGCGTGATAGCCGCCTGCAAGTCCTGCAGCACATCCCGTTGCTGTACGGGCTGCTCCTGTTGATGCCCCTTGTAATAGAAGCCGTAACCGCCTGATTGCAGTTCGCCGGGCTTCATGCGCCCGTCGGGGCGTTCGGGTACGATGGACGGCCCCGGAAAGAACAGTTGGCCGCCGACCCTGCGAAGGTGGAAGCCCAACTGGTTGCGAGGTGTCCAGCCAAGGAACGGCGGGGGCATTCCCATACGCCCCATGCGCCCGTACTCGCCGATGACGATGCGGTAGCCGTGCAGCCCCATAGCCACACGACCGTTGGCATTGCGGGCATGGACGAAGTTCTTGGGCATATAGAAGTCCTTGCCCACGATGCTCGTCAGCACGTTGTAGGCCTTCTTGTTGGCAGTGTTCGTTCCCCAGTCCGTGAGTGCCAACATCTGACGTTCGGTGATCGGATAGACCAGCAGGGGCGAGTCATGTCCCTGCACGATCAGCCGATACCCTGCATCGTCAAGTGCAACATGGGCTTGAAGCCCGTTGCGCATCAGCATATCGCGCATTTCGGGCTGCAAGTCCATCTGCCGGGGATTGGTATTCGTTCGTATCGCCATAGTCTGATTGTTTTCGTTATGCGTCTCCGCTTTCCATTGCTGCCTCCAACTGTTCGTCCTTGAAGCGGACGAACTCGGCGGCGGATTCGTTGCCGACTGCAAGCCCTTTTTCCTCGCAGTAACGGGCGTATTCCTCCTGCCAGTCGGCGGAGAAATGATTGACGTAATCGAGCCAGCCGTATTCGCCGCTCTGCATCTTCCCGACAAGTACGTCTTCGGGATAATATTCGTTCTGTGCCATAATGTACGGATTGATGTTTTACTTATGGAGAGCTGTCGCACGATTGCGCTCGCCGCTCTTCTTCTGTTCGTTCCACAGCTCTTCGGTGTAGTCTTCCTCCGAAACGTAGTCAAGGTTACCGTCATCGTCCATGACCCAGCAGCCGTAGCACCCGAAGGTGTATTTGTCCCACTCTCGCTTGGGTTGGTTGCGCCATTGCTGCGCGTCGCCCGAACAGATGCGGATGCCGGTCTTGGCATGAAGGTCGATGCCCACTGTGGCAGGCTCGCCGCCCACGACTACCGTCAGCGGCTCGCCGTGCTGCATCCCGTTTACCTCCACCGTACCGAGGCGCATGACCTCGGCCAGCACTTTCAGGTTGCGTGCGATGATGGGCGTGGGGACATACATCACCTGTTTCGTCTCGGCGTCAATCTGTACGAAAGCCTTGCTGCTCCGTCCGTCCGACATTTCCACATCGGCGACAATCGCCTTGCCGTCGAGCAACTGTTTCTGCTGTGCTTCGTCATACCGCTCCAGTGGAGAGGATTTCAGTGCCGGATAGAACACCACATCCACCTGACCGTCGTCCATGCGGATAAAGGCAAAGCGGCTGCGGCTCTCGATTTGCCCGCCATGCTCGTCAGTGACACGCACGGGAAGCACGGGAGAATGCCGGCCGTTGCAGATGTCTTCCAACACACGCATCGGCAAGTCCTCGATCATTTCCCTTGTAAGACCGAATCGTTCCAGTGTCGAAAAGGGTAATTCATCAAATTCAATCTGAACTTTTTTCATACTATATTCATATTATAAAATTGTACTATACAAAGATAGAGACATCTTATTATGACGGACAAAAATACAGCTATATAAATGGTTGTAATATGCTGTTTTTATCTTCATTAGTACAATTATCTAATCAAAATCGTACTAATAGACGCAAAATATCAAACCAATACAAGAAATGACGGTAGTTTGTTTCCGACATGAAAATTCCCGTTATAACTTTGCCGAATGAGAAAAATTCTACTGATAGCAATATCGGGTATTTCATTCTGCACGATGCCCGTTCAGGCGCAGTTCAACACGATTGCCAAGACACCAGAAAGATACAAGGTAGAAGCCTTGCAGGAGGGTATGAAAAAGCCGGAGCCGACACCCGAAAGCATGGCTCCTGCACAGGAGACTTCGACAAAACCTGCCGATGAAAGTAAGAAGTTGTGGATTGACCGTTATCTCAGTGTGTCTTATCCATTGCAGCGCATCAGAATTACATCGCCATACGGCTACCGGAAAGACCCGTTTACCGGGAAGAGGAAGTTTCACGGGGGTATCGACCTGCACGCACGGGGCGAGCAGGTATTGGCCATGATGGAGGGGGTGGTCGTCAAAGTGGGACAAGACAAGACGTCCGGCAAGTATGTGACACTGCGGCACGGAAATTACACCGTCAGCTATTGCCACCTTTCACGGGTGCTGGCCGCCAAGGGTACGGTAGTCCGTCCCCGCGATGCCGTCGGTATTACCGGCTCGACCGGACGAAGTACAGGCGAGCACTTGCACGTCACCTGCAAGCTAAATGGCAAGAATATCAATCCCTCGGTTCTCTTCGATTACATCAAATCCATGCAGCAGGAGTGTGTGTCGGCATTAGCTGGACTGTTATAGGGCTGTTAAGCCAACACCTCATCCAGGTGACTGTAATTCAGAAGTTTGATTTCTCCAGCAGTATTTTCGAGTGTACCCGCATAGGCCACCGCCTTACCCAGTATGGTTTCTTTGACCCAGCCGTCCATTTGTTTCAACGCCTTCTCGAAGTCCGCATGGTAGGTCATCGCCGACTTGATTTCAATACCGTATAGCCCCGAATGTTTTTTCAACAGCAAATCGACCTCGTTCTGGTTCGAATCCCTGTAAAAATAGAGGTTGCTTTCCTTGCCTTGGTTATACCGCCGCTTCAAGGCTTCCGTTACGATGAAGTTCTCGAACAACGCCCCACGCATCTTGTCCCGTGCAAGCTGTTCCGGCGATTCGATGCCGAGCAGGTGACAGGCAAGCCCTGTATCCGTAAAATAGAGCTTGGGAGTTTTAGTCAGCCGTTTGCGTGTGTTCTCGAAATAGGGAGGTAGCAGGAAAACAATATAAGATGCCTGTAAGACGGACAGCCATGCCGTAACGGTATGTGAACTGACACCGATTTCGTTGGCCAGTTCAGAGGCTTTGAACAGCGATCCGATACGTCCGGCGCAAAGCCTGATGAATGTGTGGAACTGCATCATGTCCTTGATTTGTAGCAGGTCGCGCACGTCCTTGTCCAGATAGGTTTTCATGTACGCCGGATAAAGAAATTTGGGTATGTTACGGCCCGAATAAATGGCAGGGTAAAACCCGTTAAACAGCAGGTTGTCAAGAGGCGTATCGGTGATCTGCTCCCGTATTTCGGAGTATGACAGGGGGAGCAACTCGAAAACGGCGGTACGTCCTGCCAAAGACTGTGTAACCTTTTTCAGCATGGCAAACTGCGAACTGCCCGAAAGGATAAACCGCCGGTCGGCATCATTGTCCACCATACCCTGAATATACGACAGCAGGTTCGGAGCGTTGTGTACCTCGTCAAGAATCATGCCCTCCGTGTGCTGGTTCAGAAAAGCGACCGGGTCGTTTTCGGCGAAACTCCGGACATCAAGATTTTCCAACGAGTAATACGGTAGGTATGAGAACAAGTTGCGGAGCAGCGTCGTCTTTCCGGACTGGCGCGGTCCTGTTACCGTAATGACTGAAAAATAGCGGTAAGCCTCTTCTATCACGGCGGATAGCTCCCTGTGGATATATTTTGCCTCCATACTGTTTATGCAATTTTGAAATACAACTGCAAAATTACATAAAATACGATACACCGCAAATTTTTCAGGGTATTTTCTCACATCCCAAGCCGTTTTTTCTATCATATACGACTCTTCTTTTTTACAAAATCCTTGCTTTTACCGGCAGGTCATTCTTTACTCTTTTCGTCGGCGAATGTAGGACGAAGCGCATAATCGCCAAGCCGCATTGCATTCGGATGACGAAAACAGACTGTTACACGGTCGGTTTTCTATCCGGGTTTGGCTTATGATGCCACAGCTTCATCCTCTGGCTGCCTCAAAAAGCTGAAAACAAACCTGCACGGCAAACGAAAGCAGGGAAAAAGAAAAATCAGCATGATAGTTCAACCAATTAAAAGTAAACAAGTATGGTAGAAGAAATTAGACAAGACGACAAAGTGATATTATCGAGCGAAGACGGTTTTTCCGTCCCTATGATTTTCAACAACCTTTGTGGAAAGAATTTCATTGGCAAAGAATACAAGGACTATATCAGGCATATAGCCTTTGAGGAAATGGGACTTAAGCCGGGCATCGTGTCCCATTATCGGGACGGTGTTCTATATAAGAACGGCACAATCCCGGAACTTTGAACAGGTAAACCAAAATAGGAACAGCAAAAATCAAAATTTATACAAATATGGAAACAACAACTATTCATCCGGCAGAAGCCTATCTCCGAAACGAGCAGAATTCCACCTCTTTATATGTAAGGATTGCAGGACAACGTAGGCGATTATTCATCAACCGCAATGAAAACGTCATCGGCATTATTGCGCCAAGAAAACGAAAAAGCGGGTACATCTTCACGGATTGGGCAAGCATTGAGAAGATATACTATCCGTCATCCTCTCCCGAAGATGCAGCGGACATAGGAAAGAAACAGGTCTTGAAATACCAGAAACTTGCCCGACTTGCCACGCATACGAATGATTGGCTTCGCAAAATCGCTAATGCCGATTTGGATAAATCCCTCTACGAGAACCGCATCACGACCGGCACACGCATCGACGGCAAGTGTATCGGACTTGCCACCATCGAGAAGTATTGCAGCAGTTGGGATATGGCTCGTTTCAGAACGGCACTGAAGCAAGGCGAAAAGTTTTCCACCGGACGCTTCGACTTTTGTGGCTATGACGGTACGTTATGGTGTGAGCCACGCGAAAATGGAGATATGGCGGCTGGATTCAGCAAAGAATACAGGAATTGTGGCAACGGCTACTATTATCTGCTTATCAACGATGAATACATGATAGGCTATGACATAGACTGAGTTATATGCAAGACCGTATCGGGCAAAGTCTCGGTACGGTTTGTTGTTCCGATCGACCAACGGCCTTTTATAAAATTCCTTTCTCCCTCATATAGCCTTACATCCTGCGGCCAGTTTGCTTCAAGCAGCCTCACGCATTTTGTGTAACACGTTACATAAAGTGCGTGAAGCCCCTTTTTGCAAAAGGACGGACACGGACAGACTTGGCATTACAGGGGGCGGGATAAATCCTGCCCTCTGTAGTCCCAAGACAGTCCATCGGAAAGTCCGTCCCGGCTGGCCGCCTCACTCTTTTATTCATAAATCTTTCCTTTTCTAACGGATTCCCATTAAACCCAAGTCCGCTGCCGTGCGACCTACGGAACAGAATTTTCCGCAAAGGTAACCGGCGGCTCCAATCCTGCCAATGCCGGCATACTGCCGCAAATGACACGTAAAAATCTTCCTCTCCGCTGTCGAGCGTATTTTTCCGGATCAGCCTTGTCCGATTGTTCCCCGCCACCTTCTGAAAGCAGAAAAATCTTCCCGGCGGTCGCAAACAGACCGAACAAAGGGAAATAGTAATCTTGATTCATGAGTATTACAAAAACAATAATAAGTATGGAAATATTAAAAATAGTAATTCCCAAGTGGAATATAGCGGAAATTACTGGCTATGACCCGATGACAACCTTTTGGCAGGACTTCTCTATGGCAGACAAGTTCGGGAATGAAGCCATAGCTGACACATACAGAAAGGTTAAGGCAGAATGGAAAGATAACTACAAGCATTGGACAGAGCTGTGCCTTGTACTTAATCACAAAATTTGGCAATGGCACGAGCGGGACAACCAGAAAGCCACGCTCTATGACCGCCGAATGGCCAGACGAGCTGCAGGAGTATTACTTTCAAATAACGGATTAAAGCAATCGGTAGGACGGTGTGAAGTCTCCCCACTATAAACTCAAAACTATGACCGCTCAAGAAAAGATACAAAAAGTAACGGAAATATCCCAAAGCAAAGGCTGGAGTATAAGTGTGGATGACAAAAATAAATCAAATATTCAGTTCGACTTCCAACGCTATACCAACTATGGGCAGGATTTTAATTTCAGTGCCGAAATGAAATGTGAGGACATTGATACCCTCATTGCTGACATGGAACAATATTTCGAGGGTTTTGACCCGGATTACGAAGCCTATCTATGGATTGGAAATGATGGGCACGGTAAAAATGGCGCACCTTACCACATCAAGGACATTGTATCGGATATGGAGGAAGCGGAAAAACAAATACACGACTTGTTGGAAGCACTTGAGACAGAATTTATCTAATGCGCATGATGATGATTTATAAGACTAATTCCAAAATGAGCTTATTTTGCTGTTATACAACAAATACTAAATGTAGTATATACTAAGGTTAGTAAAGTAGGATATTAGGAAATATCCCATCAGAAATGATAGAATGCACTACATTTAGTCAATCAGTATTTTAGTATAGTAGTAGATGCTATAATACTAAAATATACAAAAGTAGTAAAATAGTATACACTAATAATAGTAAATACTAAAAATAGTATTATCTTTGTATCAGATATAAAGACACGAAATTATGACAAAAATAATCGCAGTTTTGAACCACAAGGGCGGTGTCGGAAAGACAACTACCACCATCAATCTTGCTGCCGCATTGCAGCAGAAGAAAAAGCGTGTACTGCTCATCGACATGGACGGTCAGGCAAACCTCACGGAATCCTGCGGTCTCTCCATCGAAGAGGAACGGACGGTGTACGGAGCGATGAAAGGCGAATATACCTTACCGGTATTCGAGTTGGAAAACGGTCTTTCCGTTGTACCGTCCTGCCTCGATTTGTCGGCGACAGAATCCGAGCTTATCAACGAGCCGGGGCGGGAATTAATACTAAAAGGGCTGATTGCAAAATTGCTTGAAACCCGTAAATTCGACTATATCCTGATTGACTGTCCGCCCTCGCTGGGTTTGCTGACACTGAACGCCCTCACATCGGCGGATTTCCTGATTATCCCGGTACAGGCGCAGTTCCTCGCCATGCGCGGAATGGCAAAGATTACAAATGTGGTCGGGATTGTCAAGGAACGTTTGAACCCAAACCTAAATATCGGCGGCATTGTCATCACCCAGTTTGACAAGCGCAAGACGCTCAACAAAAGTGTGGCGGAACTAATCAGCGAATCGTTCTGCGACAAGGTATTCAAGACCGTCATCCGGGACAATGTATCATTGGCCGAAGCTCCGATAAAAGGCATGAATATCTTTGAGTATAACAAGAACAGCAACGGGGCAAAGGACTACATGGAGTTAGCAAAAGAAGTGTTGAAATTAAAATAAAAACGATATGGGCAAAAGTGATTCATTGAAAAACGGCATGAGAAGCGGACTGGACGGCTTGCTGTCATCCACCGGGAAGTCCACGCAAAAGAAAGAACCTGCACCGGTCAAAACGGAAAAAGAGCCTGCTGTACATTGCAACTTTGTCATAAACAAAAGTATTCATACCCGGATGAAGTACCTCGCCATCGAAAAGAATATGTCTCTACGGGACATCGTGAACGAGGCGATGAAAGAGTATTTGGAAAAGCACGAGAAATAACCGGTACGGCGGTTGTAGTCCCCATCCGATATACCTTTTATAGCATACCGCTATCTTATGGGCACGTCCACAAGGTAGCGTTTTTCCTGTTTATACCCTCCTGGGTGTTCTCCTGTTCTATTACCTCTTATAACCGCATGGTTGTATTACTTTTTTATTTATTCCACTTGCCGCTTGTCCGGCCTCGTTCCTGCCATCGCCGGTTGGTTTTCCAGACGCAAATTTGGACTGCCGCGCTTGATTTCACCGCTTTGAAGTGCATTTCTCGTAAAATTCTTCCTTCCTGCGAAAGAGTAATTTTCCGGAAAAAGCGTTGAAAATAGCTTGTTCGTCAGTCCCTTGAAGCATCTGTAAATCCCAAGCGGTTCAGGCAGAGAAAAGAACCGAAAAAAGGGAAAATAAAAAAATCAAATATCAACCAATTAAATTTTATGATTATGGCAACAACAGCAGTTCAAGCAGTAGAGAAGAACATCACATCGGTAGCATTGGCAGACATTCAGCCGAGTAACTACAACCCACGTAAGAACTTTGACGAGACAAGCCTTGCGGAACTTGCCGAGAGCATCCGTCAGCAGGGAGTGCTTCAGCCTATCGGTGTGCGCCCTATTGCGGACAACCGTTTCGAGATTGTATTCGGAGAACGCAGATACCGTGCTTCCCTCATGGCTGAATTGGCGGAAATTCCGGCTATCGTCATGGAAATTTCAGACGAGACAGCCGAGGAAATGGCGATTACCGAGAACCTGCAGCGTAAGGATGTGACCCCGATTGAGGAAGCCAACGCCTACCAAAAGCTCATAGACAGCGGTCGCCACGATGTACAGTCCTTGACCGTGCAGTTCGGCAAGACGGAGGCATATATCCGTACACGACTTAAATTCGTTTCCTTGATACCCGAAATCGCTTTGCTGTTGGAGCAGGACGAAATCACAATCAGCGTGGCAAGTGAAATCTGCCGTTATGGGGAAGAGATACAGCGTGAGGTGTACGACCAACATCTGAAAGAGGGGGTGCAGTACAATAGTTGGCGAGGCATGAAAGCTTCCGAGGTGGCACAAAGCATCGAACGGCAATACACCGCAGACCTCAATCGCTATTCATTCGACAAAACCCTTTGTCTTTCATGCCCTCACAATACCAATAATATGATGTTGTTCTGTGAGGGTGGTTGCGGAAATTGCGCCAACCGCGCTTGCTTGGTGGAAATGAACACATCGCACCTTACCGAAAAGGCTATGCGGCTCATGGAACAGCACCCTGCCGTTCCCCTCTGCCACGAAAGCTACAATTACAATGAAGCTGTCATCGACCGACTTACCGCTATGGGCTACGAAGTGGAAAGCCTTAAAACCTATGCAACGAAATACCCCGAAAGCCCCCAAGCACCTCAAAAAGAGGATTATGATACCACCGAGGAATACGAGGATGCAGAAAAGGATTACGGGCAGGAATTGAACGGTTACACCGAAAAATGCGAAGCAATCCGCACCCGAAGCGAAGCAGGAGAAATCTCCCTCTATCTCCGTATTGAGAGCAACGACATTACACTGTGCTATGTTGCAAATACCGCTACCACCGTAAACGGTACAGCAACCGAAATGCCGCTTTCACCTATCGAGAAGTTGGAAAAGCAGGACAAACGCAACAAGGAGATTGCCCTCGAAAAGACCGTTGAAGACACCAAAAAGCGGATTTTAGAGGTCGATATGTCAGAGCGCAAATTTGGACAGGACGAGGAGAAAATGGTGTATTTCTTCCTGCTCTCCTCACTCCGCAAAGAGCATTTCAATGAGGTGGGAATTGAAGATAAAGGTTCTTATTACTACCTTACGAGCGAGGACAAAATGCGCATCATCGAGAACCTTACCGCCAAGCAGAAAGCCGTTATCCGCAGGGATTATCTGATTGCCAATTTCAAGGACGCATTCGGTAACAACGCCACAGCCTCCCTGTTGCTTGGCTTCGCCCAAAAGCATATGCCCGAAGAACTTGCCAATATCCAAGACGGATATAATGAAGTGTACGAAAAGCGGCACCAACGCATTAAGGAAAAAAAAGCCGCTTTGCAGGAACAAGCCACGCAGGAAGCGGAACAACCCGATGAACCGCAACCCGAAGCGGAAGCACAGACCGAACCGCAAACGGAAGAAATAGCTGCCTGACAAATGTTGTTGTCATAACGAATAGGGGGGGGGAAATCCGCCCTCTATTCATTTTTGTATGCTCCGGACAAAGGACCCAAGTACCTCTTTTAACTTTCTGACGAACCCGTCACCACCCACCCTTCCTCCATTCATAGCTTTCGTTTCCTCTCTTTTTTACCATTTTCAACTTCCCTTTTATAGCGTTTCCCCAGCTTCATTCCCTGTCAGCCCCGGTTTGGTTTTATCAGATGCAAAGGTCGGCCGTCGCGCTTGATCCGGCGGCTTGAAATGTATTTCCTGCAAATTCTTCCTTCCCTCAGAAAGAGTAATTGGCAGGAAAAGCCTCCCGTATGAAGCTGTACCGACAACCGTTTACCGCATCTATAAAATCCCAAAGCGGTTCCGACAGAAAGGAATCGAACGGAGGGAATAAAAAACAAATCATTAAAATTCAAGATTATGGACAACATCAAGGAAAGCAAGGAGTACCAGCTCGCCAAAGACTGGGAAAGAGCAGTGAACGATTACGGCTTCAATCCCAAACGGTTTGCAGCCGCTATCCCCGAAATGCACCCCACGCTGCAGCAAAGCCTTTACAGGTTGGTAAAGGAGTGTATCGTGGTCATGGCAGACGAGACACGCAATTACGATGACCGCAACCGTGCATCGCACGAAGAAGCGAAGTGTATCATGGAATACCTCAAGGCAAACGGGAGACATATCCCATTAAGATAACAGGCGTATGAAAACGAAAGAACTACAATTTGACGGCAATATCTACATCTGCCGTATCGTGAAATCCAACGAAGGTGAAGAACTACTTATCGGCTCTACCGCTCTGCTCGATGCACTTCATCCGGGCAGTTTCGAGGACGAGAGCGAAGGTTTTGCAAGTAAGGAAGCCGAACAAATATATGACGAGGTTTTCTTTTTCGCCGATGCGAAGACCCTCAAATTACCGGACGATGAACTCATCACGGAATTAAAAGAGGATAACCCCGAATGGTTCAACTAACATAAATCAATAATCATATTAAAAATCAAAGTTATGGATAAAGAGTATGTAATGCACATCGCACAGACCATCAAAGAACAATTACTGTCATTTACCCCCATACCCGTCTTTATGTCGTGGGGAGTCAGCGAATTTGTCGCTACGGTATTCCAAGAATTACCGGCACTGCGGCTGAAAGTAAACGGACGGTTACACGCCGGATATGTCGTTATCGCTCTCAACGGCTCTGATTACTACGAGGTCTATCTACTGAAAGAAGATGATAGCAATGCAAAGTGTGTCAATGAAGAAGTCTGCTTCGACGAACTGGGCGATGTTATCGACCGGGCTATCGAAAGCGGTACAGACAAGGAGGAATACGATAAATTCTGCGACCGGCAACTTGCCGAACTTTTAAGCGGTACACGAGCTTAAATAAGCGAACTACCATATAAATAACACTGCCCCCATTTTCACGCGGGCAGTGTTATTTGTATGAGGTTGGATGCGTCCAAGCCGCAATATCCTATTATAAACTTACTTTTGAAATTCTTGTTCCACTTTTACCGTTACATACATCTGGTTACGGCTTGTGGGATTGTCCGGCTCCGTCATTTCCAATACCCCTGCACCAATCATCGGATTGATATAGACCTCCATAAGATTTTCCCTATCTTTCAATCCTAAATGTTGCAAAATATCAGATAGGGATTGCGGCTCAACACAGAACTCCAAGATTTGCTCTTTTCTCAAATCCTGCTTGCGAGGTTTTCTTGTCGGGTTTTCATCCCTAACTGCAAGGTCAGCACAACATAGTCCGGACGTGTTTCCTCGGCTACAGTAGGAAGCGGCCAACCCAAAGACTGCCAACCGCTCACAATCTTATCCACACCGCTACCGGCTTTCTCGGCACGCCCCAGACACATGAACATCTAAGTGAGTAGATTGGCAGCAAAGCGAGTGCAGGAAACCGGAACGCTAAAAATACCGAATAAGACCCACACGGCACTATAATATGTTGGCATTCTGCCCTGTATATCCCGTATTTTTCGTACCTTTGCGGCACAAAAACGTATGTATATGGAACAACAAGTTATCCCATCGGATTATACACAATATGCAGAGGCAGTAGAGATAATCAAACATGCCATCGAACGCTGCCGGTATAGAAGTGCGGCTGCGGTCAACAAAGAAACTCTCTCGTTGTATTTTGGAGTGGGGAAATTCGTGTCTGAAAATTCCCGCATCGGCTGTTGGGGTACTAAAGCATTGCCTACCATATCAAAGCTCCTTCAACGGGAGTTGCCCGGTCTGCACGGCTTTTCTGAATCGGGGTTGAAACGGATGCGCTCATTCTATGAGGAATGGAGGACGTTTTTAATTCGTCCAACAGTGTTGGGCGAATTGGAAAACCATTCGTCGGAAAAGGGTACGGCTTTAATTCATCCAACAGCGTTGGGCGAATTGGATATTGACGAGCATCTACTGCTGCAACTTATCGGGCAACCGGTCAATACCGAATTTACCTGGGACGATTTTGTCAAGATTAGCTTTTCACATCATATTGAAATCCTGACTCGTTCAAAAGACATCGCAGAACGATTGTTCTATATCCATTGTGCCGCTCAAAATGCGTGGTCGCTATCCTCTCTCAAAAATTACTTGAAAGAAGACATCTATTCAAATCGCGGATCTTTGCCGAGCAACTTCCTTCAAGTGCTGCCCGAAGCCATTTATGCCGTAAAAGCGACATTGGCGTTCAAGGATGAGTATATGCTCGAAATGGTTAATCTGGAGAATGTGGGAGAACGCGAACAGGACTGGAACGAAAAGGTCATCGAAAACCAAATCGTAACCAATATCAAGCAGTTCATTCTCCGTTTTGGAAACGACTTCACTTTTATCGACAGTCAGCATCGCCTGATAGTTGCCGGAGAGGAAATGTTTGCTGACCTTGTATTCTTCAACAGAGAACTGAATGCCAGCGTAATCGTGGAATTGAAACGGGGCAAGTTCCGCCCGAATTATCTCGGACAGCTTAGCGGTTATCTGACTGTATATGATATGACCGACAAGAAACCGCACGAGAACCCTTCAATCGGTATTGTCCTATGTCAGGATGCCAACCGCCAATTTGTCGAAATCATGGTGCGCGACTATGATAAGCCTATGGGCGTGGCGACATACCGCACAGCCCAAGAAATGCCGGAAAATTTGCGCAAGACTCTACCGGACATCGACAAATTACAAAATCTGCTGTCGGAAAACGATTCCAAATCGGAAACTGTCAGATGATTCATTTATGTCCGCAAGATTTCGGGTAGCTGAATGGAATACAAAAATCCCTGCAATAACCACGTAAATTATTGCAGGGATTTTGATTTATTTCGCCCCACGCTTGTTCAGTACATCCGCTATCATGTCTTTTACATCCTGTCCGACTTGTATGAAATTTTTATACAAGATGCGTTCCCGTTCCTCCCTCGACTTGAAAGTGTAGAACTTCGGTAGCGGTACATAGGCCGCTTCCTCCGCTTTTATCTCCCTCATATCGAAATCCGTCTTGCAGAAGAACTTTGTAGTCTTGAACTCTTCCGACTCCTGAATGTTCATCGAGCCTCCCGTACCGGTTTTCGTCTTCACGAAATCACGTGCCGTCTGTCCGCAAATCCATCCCGTCGCCATATCCGAAATTTTCGAGGCGGGTACAAGACTGTCCATGTTCTCATTGAGATTGATACTCGTTTTGTCCCGGTCGATCGTCACGCCCTTTTTGACCTGTACCACCTTGCCGAAAATGTCATTCGACAACCATTCCAGTGTCTCTTTTGCGCGAGCTGAACCGCTTACCACGTTGCCCACTGTCGTGATGATTTTTTGCATTCCCACTTTTCCGTAGTCAGCCTCCAACTGCGGCAACTCCTGAAAACCCAGCGTTACGCTTACCTTGTTGCTTCTCGCCGTACCTATCAGTCGGTCTATCTTGTGGAAATACAGTGTCGGTAGCTCATCCACGATGATGCTGACCGGAATATTTTTCCCCTGCCCGGTGTTCACACGGGTAACGAGACGGTTCAATATCAGAGCGTTCAACGCTCCGATGATACTTTCCATTTCCGGATCGTTGGCTATCAGCAGATAACTGGGTGACTTGGGGTCACTAACTTTCAGGTCGAAATCGTCCCCATCCTTGTGGAATATCCAGTAAGATTCCTTTGTAGCCAAACGGCTGGTATAGACACGCAGCGTACCTATCATACCTTCCAACTGTTCCATCGCCTTGTTTTTGAAGGCCGTTTGGAACGGGCCGAGCAACGGCGCGACCTCGTTGTCCGTCTCAAGTACCTCAAAAATAGTCTGGTAGCTCTCATTGAGAAATGAAAGGATATGCGGCATATCCGAGTATTTTCCAAGCCAATAGGCAGGTTCCACGATGCTGCCACCCTCACGGTCACGAACGACACCCGTCGGCTTCCAGAACTTCGTCTGCGGATCTTGCCGTTTCTCCGCATACAGTTTCTTTCCGTTTGCATCGTAGGGTTCCCGCTCGTAGTTCACGAAAAAGTAGATACAGGCGGCAAGAAAGTTCACGGCAGAAGTCTGAAAGAACTGGTCACTGCCTCCGCCTCCCTCTTTCTTGCCTTTCTGCAGGGATTCCAACAGGGTTTCCGCCGTTTCGCTCGCCGCCGCAAGATTATTGATGTACTTTGCCTGAATGGGGTTCACCCGTTTGCTGTACTCCACATCCACGAAGTTGATGATGTTGAACTTGCATCCTTTTGGCACTTTGCCGAGCTTCTGGTTTTTCTTGTAATGATAGTAAAGTTTAGTGGCAAGTGTCGGAAATTTGTAGTCATAGACCACCATCGCGAAGCCCTTGGCACTATGTTGGCGGATGAACGGTTCTATGATACTGAACGTCTTACCGCTACCTGGAGTTCCAACCACCCATGTTCCTCTGAAACAGTTGCTTATCGACACCCATCCCTTGCGAAATTTACCTTTGTAATAGTACCGCATCGGTATATTCACGCTATACTGGTTCTCATCCTTCTCTTCGCTCTGCTCGAAACTTTCATTCTCGAAGTTAAACCGGTCTTTACCCAGTCCCTCCTTGATGAACTTCGAGATGTTATCCAATGCGATATGCACCAATATCACACCGACCAGCGTAGCCGCCATATAGAAGATGATGTTCAGCGGCAGGGTGTAGAGCCTCGTTTCCATCGTATGATGGTACAGCCACACGGAGAACACAATCAAGAACAATCCGCAGATAAGTGGATATAACACTTGCCTGCGTGCGTCAAACTCCAAGTGTTTTTTGTTGCGTGTGCCGATACAAGTGATGCAGATGAGTAGGAAGGTCGCTATCTTACTATACACGAGGTTGCCGTCGTTATAGATCATCCATCGCTTGATGCGCCCGTGTATATCAATCAATATGCCGCCCCAGTGGTCGAGCATGGCAAGGTCTATGGCATACTCGAAGAACTCCATCAGCACGGAGATATAGATGACCGCACGGAATATTTTGTAAAATCCTTGTAGTTCCTTGCTTTCTTCCATTGTCTTTGTCCTTTCCCTCTTTTCGTTCCTACCTGTTCAGTGTGATAATCGGCCGCACCTTGTGCGCCTGTGTCTTCGGGGTCTCCTGCATCGCACCGCTTCCTGTCGAGTAAAGCCACGCTTTCGCCGTTTCCTGTCCGGTTACCTCCGTCGATGTCCAGTACCAGCAGTCGTTTTCATCCAACGGCAGCGGATGGCCGCCACACCGTTCGATGACAGGATTGACGGTTTCCCGGACGGCATACAGCAGCCGCATCTGTGCCACCGACGGGATATAGGCACTCTGTCCGTACCGCCACAGGTCAAAGACCGCTTCCGCCATAGGCGAAGCCGTCTCCCGTGTGTCGTACAGCGCAAAGGTGTTCATGTTCCCGTCCAAAGCCTCGATGTCGGCCGACGTCCCTTGTGCGACACCGAGGCTGTCGGCAAAAGCTGCCGGAGCAATGTCCCACAGGTAAACCGCATAGCCGTTCCCTTCCGTACCTTCACGGTGTTCGGTATCGAAGACAACCGCTATTGCCCGTTTTCCCGACTGTTCATACTGTACGTAGGATAAAGCCGTACCGTCCTCGCAGAGAATATGTCCCGGACGTACCGCCGTATCAGGTACGTCGATATGGGCGTCACAGGCAGCGCACAATACCGCCGTCACTGCCATTGCAAACCATTGAATCTTTCGTATCATGTTATTTTCGTTTTTTGTTTTTCCTTTATTTTATCGGCAGTTTCACCCCCAGCACGATACCTGTCCGCAGCAAATCCGCCCCTTTTATCATCATGTCACTCTTTACCTGCCAGAACAGTGTGCATCCCGACCGCAGCACATAATTGTGCTCGTAACCCACATGGATTCCGGCAAGAAACTTGTTCGTGTCGCTCCCTGCCGAAGCTCCGATACGCAAGTTGCCGTAATGGTTGCGTCCACGCACCACACAAGGTTTGTACGCCACACCGAAACCGTAAGTGCGATAGTTGCGCCAGAAGGATTCCGGACAAATATGACCGCAAGATTTACATTCCGTCCATTTCAGATAGCCGTTGGCGAAAAACTCCCACGCATGGCGGTAGTTCATTTCATGTTCGTAAGCAAGCGTTACGTCCATGCCGTTCTCATACAGCAATCCCACTCCAAGCGAGAGGCGGCCGCTGTTACGCTGCGCACTTGCATTCATGAAGACGCACATGCAGGCAAGCATCAGTATTATCGTCTTTTTCATCGTCATTCCTCCTCCAATAAAGCGGTGTTAAATGAATCGGCCGACAGCACATCCTCGTAGTCAATGTTCAGGCTGATATTGCGCCCGCTGATTTGTTGTTCCGTCATTTCGATGGTCAGCAGCTTGTCGTTCGGAAAGGTCATCTTTTTCACGACAATCACGTTCCGGTAGCCGTGCTTGAACGTCTTGCCGTGTTCCAATACCAGGGCAGGCGTCAGCTCGATGGTCTGCGCGTTGGTTGCCTTCGAAAGTTTCTTGTCCGACAGTTTCACCCGTATCTCGTCGATGTCGAAACGGATGTTCGTTTTGTTCTCGATGGAAAAGTCGATGAAGAAATAGTCGCCCACCGAGTAAATATTGTTCAGGCGCATTACCATTCGGTGCGCCTTGGTCGCCACGTTGCGGATTTTCGCGGGCGAGTTCCACACCCGTCTTGCAAAACGCACCATGTCGGCTGTGGACATCGAGACCGTAGGATTGTTGTAGGCATCCCGTTCCTGTAGCTGAATTTCCTTGTCTGCCACCGCCTCGCTTATCCGCGTGGTGTAGATGAGTGCATACTGCGTGCGATAGCGTTCCGTTACGATGGTGACGATGGCCAGCACTTCACCGTCCTCGTGTCCCGTCTCTTTGGGCTTCAACCGGATGATGTTCTCAATGGGTTGGTCGCCCGCCACCTTGTCTGTGGAAATATCCACGAAGCGGACCGGTTCCGTGGCTGTGATGACGGTCGTTACCTGTTCATTGACAGTCAGCCGTTCCATCTCTTCGTATGTACGCTGAGCCTGTGCGTTCCGTGTGGCAAAAAGTCCTGCCGCCAGAAGAAATGCAGTTACAATTATTTTCTTGTTCATATCGTTTCTGTTGATATTGTTTATTTCTTTATTTCCCTTATTTCGCTTTCTTTAATCCATGACCACGTTCCAGTTCCTCCCGAATCCGTCGTCCGACAATTTCGCAATACGTCGGTTCAATCTCGAATCCGATGTAATGCCGCCCCGTGCGGATGGCGGCAATGGCGGTCGTACCCGAACCGATGCAGTTGTCCAGCACCACATCGCCCTCGTTGGTATAGGTACGTATCAGGTACTCTATCAAGGCTACCGGCTTCTGTGTCGGATGATAGAATGCTCCTGTCTTGTGTTCCTTGGGTATGGAAATGACAGAGGTCGGGTACTTGTCTTCGGCAACACGCACCGGAGCCAGTTTCATTTCACCGTAACAGCGGTTCGTGAAACCGTCCGTCTTGCGGCGTCCATGATTCCTCCGTTCCGGTGGACACGGCGTCATTTGAGGATGATATACCGGCTGACGGTCGTAGAACACGATGATGTCCTCATGCTGGCGTAGCGGCATCCGGTTGGCATTCAGGTGACCCGTTACCCGGTCTTTCCGCCACACGAGGTTATACCGCCACATCCGGGGTTGCGAGAGCATGAGTTGCGCCGAGAAAATGCCCTGCGCAAAGAGGATAACGGGGCTTCCCGGCTTGGTGATCCTGCGGTACTGTTTCCACAACGCTTCGAGCGGTATCTGCCTGTCCCAGTGTGCCGCCTTGTTGCTACGGTTCAACACGCCGTAAGGCAAATCCGCTATCACGGCATCGACACTGCCGTTCGCCATGAGCTTCATACCCTCGATACAGTCCATATTATATATGTTGTCAATCTCTATCATGGCTTCCGTTTTTACTGTTTCTCACGTCCGTTCACCAGATAGACGAAAGTGCCGTATTTCAGCTTTACCTTATTTTTTTTGATAGCTTTGCCGATGGCATTGCTCGTTTTCTGGTAGGCATTCGTAGCGGCTTGCATTCCCCATTGCGAGAGACTGTTGCCGTAACTGCCGGTATTCATGTTCAGATTCCCCGACACCGCACCGCTTGCCACATCCTTGCTCGTTTCCCGGAACTGGCTGTTCGGTACATAAAGCCCTTCCATGCCGTCCGTGTCGTAAAGGGACAGGCTGACCTTCACCAGTTCGTCCTCGATGAGAATGCTGGTGATGTTCCCCTTCACACGCCCCGACGAGAAGCCGCTCATGGTGGCATACAGATACGACCCTCGTTTGACCACGCACTCGTTGATCTCCACGTCGTCGAGCAGACGCAACCGCACACGCGAGCCGTCCACCGCCTTGATGTCCTCGTCGATAATGGCCTTTATCAGTTTCGGTTCACGGGCATTGACCGCAAGCGTATTGAAGTAATCCGAAGCCGTCTTTACCTTGCGTACCACTTCGCTGGGCGGTTCGTTCTCTGACGGGGCTTTTACCGAACGGCTCTCTTCCTCTATTTTTCCCTTGACCTCTATGGTTGCCGTCGGGGGTTGCGCCGATGCGGTACTGTCCGTATCGGTCGCCGGTAATACCTCATTGCGTCCTCTCAACCTTGCTTCGGCAAGGGCTTTCTCCAGTTCCGCGAGAGCTTCTTGCTCGCGTGTCTTGGCATCGGCAATTTGCGCTGCCGCAGCCTTTTCCTGCTGTTGCTCATCGAGCAAGGCGATGTCGTCCACCGTGTATTGCGATTCATATTCTTCCTTGTTGTCATCGGGTTCATCTCGTTCTATGTTATCCACTGCGGAGTAATCCTGTATCTTACCCCATGATTTGGCCATGTTCTCGTACTTGCTGCCTATGCCGTCACCGCCTTTAAGCCGGGCATCCGGCAAATCGGGGTTCAAAAACTCCGTTGTCTGCAGCGTCTTGTCCGGAATCTCCGCCGTTTCGGTATGAAACAGGTCGAAGATGAAGTACGATGCAACCAGAAGCGGGATATACAGGACAGCCGGAAGCATATACTTCGGCTCCCTGAAATTGATTTTATCAAATATCTTCATCATACATCTTTTAATTGAGTTGTACATACTTGCCTTCAATGCTGCAGTTTTTCAGCACTTCTGCGTTTTCCACTCCGAATGCGATCAGGATGCTGCCGCAACCGGGAGAATCGCCGCGTGTTCCGTCCGGGCGGTAAAACCGGATGCGGTGGCGCAGGAATTTCATGCCCGTCGCTTTCTCGAAAATGACGTCCTGAAACATTTTGGAATCGCAACGGTTGAACAACAGCGCGATGCCGTTGCCGTGTTCCGCCAGCTTTCGGACAAACTGTTCGATAAGGGGACGCGAGTACGGAGGATTGAGCCATACACGCCCTTCCCATTTCAGGGACAATCCGTCCATGTTCCGGTCATACATGACTTCGGCGGTCGGCCACAACGGACGGATAGGGGCGCAAGGGTCAAGGTCGAACCTGCCTAACGCTTTCAACACCTCCTTCGGGGTGTACCATTCGTCCGACGAGCGGACTGATTTTTCAAATCGTGTATTCATAAGCACTCCTTTATTGCGGTTCATATTTCTTGTTCTCGTTCCGATTTTCCCTTATTTCACCCCCTTGCAGCCTCTTGTGTCTTTCCCGTAGCACCGAATCCTGCATTTCCGTCGCCGTGCGTGTCGGCCGGCTGTTGCGGTATGCCATTGTAATGCGATAGATGTTCCAAGTGAACCCTCCGATAGCGAAACCAAAGACGATGACCAGAAAAAGTATCCGGTGTGCGTTGGCGAATCCCTGCACCTTGGCGGCAGCCTTGTCAATGCGTGTCGCTTGGGCGAACTTTCGTCCGGCGGACACCTCCCGCTCGTAACGGTCTTTGTATTTCGGATCGTTCTTGTCCGGCATCTTTTCACCGAAGAGCATCCGCCTGAATCCCTTGATATTCATAAACTCCGTTGTTTAGTAGTTGATCTTCGTTTTCTGTTCGATGTCCTTGTTCAGCAGGGTTCGCCAGTTCACGATAAGCAATCCGTGCGGGTTGTTTTCTGTTCGGGGCACACGCTTAAGTTGCCCCGCCGTGACCAGTTCCCGCATGAGGATGTTGCTCCGCCGCTCAATGCGTTGCCGTCCGTAGTAAGTGAACTCCATCTTCTCCTTGTTGAAAGCCACGCTGTCACAATAGATGGAGAACACCGAACTCGTACCCAAAATGTTGGAGTAGAAACCCTTTTCCTTGAGCGTGTTGTATTGTGCCAACCCCGTCTCATCCACCAGATACATCGCTTTTTCCATCGTATAGCGGATGTATTTGTCATCTGGCGGTAACGTGAAAAAATAATGGTGGAACATTTCCACATGGCTTTTAGCTTCCATGTCAAGCGTTTCGTCCATTGTCGTGCGGTTCACGAGGATAGGCACGTTGCCGTCCAGCACATACACCTTCTTCTGCGCATCCGAGACCATCGTCCGGGCTGTCCAGATACTTGACAAGCTGATGATGACACATCCCACGAGAAAAGCGGTACAGATGATGCCCACCAGTCTTATTTTGTTTTCCAAATTCTTGATGACCATCGGTTATTCCCTTTTACCGTTCAACATCTGTACATATTCCGTGTGCAGCATGGGTATGACCGCATCCCGAAGTTCCGTCAAAAGATTCTCGAACTCCGCCGAGAATATCTCCACGTAATAGCCCTGCATCTCCACGTGGACAAGCACCCACCAGATTCCTCTTTTGCGCTTACCTGCGTTCCGCTGCAGCAGGGCAAGACGCAGCTTGTACGTCAGGTACGTCACCAAGGGGGCGATGTACCGGTCGTCGTACTCGAAGGCTTCGTCCAGTTCTTCATACTGCGGGTCGATGCGGTGGTTTTCCGTCACCTCGCAAACCTCTTTTCTCGCTCGTTCCTGTGCAAAGGACATGAATTTCTCATCCTTGCACCAACTTTTGATTTTCTCTTGCAATTTCATGTTGTTATGATTTTTATTGGGTTTATATTATCTTTTGCGGATTATCTCATGATGCCGCCCAACCCTCCGGTTGCCGTCATCTTCGCCTGCTGTGCCACGCCCTCGCCGAAGTTTCGGGTAGAGAATGCCGTGTCGCCCTCCGGTATCATCCATGCCGCCAAGTCCGGAACAAGGTTCAGGCACTTGAGGGCTACAATCGAAGCCGCCATCAGGTAGCCTGCCGAGAAGAACGAGTTTTGCAGGTAGGCAGCCATCGTCTGCTCGCTGGCGGTTATCGCCGTCAGGTTCTCGATTTGGATGCACAATACAATGTCAAAGAGCAGCAGCACATAGAAGCCCACGAAGTAGAGCATCGCCCCGTAGAAATGCACCGTCAGATAGCGTGTCAGCCACTTCGCCCAAGCACCTTCCCATTTCGGCAGGATGCTGAACGCCCACTGTATCGGTCCGAAAATCGTCAGCATTCCCAACAGGATTTGTTGGCAGTAAATCGTTGCCCACCAACCGATTCGGAACACCACGAGAGCAATCAACATGATGATTTTGTCTATCCCCACGATGACTCCTGCCGTCAAAGACGTGAACCACAACTTCGCCGCATCCTTTTCCATGCTCGTCACTTCGTCCACGCCGGTCTGCTCCATTGTCGCCTCTATCAGGTTGGGATCGGATGTGCCCGTGTGGGCGACATCCGCCTGCGCCTGCAGGTTCGTGTACATCGTGTCACGCACATGGATGAGCTGTTGAACTTCCTCGAACCTGTCCGATATCTGTGAAGCTTCAGCTTCGTACAGGTCATGGGTGTACGACCCGATGCAATTCGGGATGTAGGACAGAAAGTCCAGAAAACACCAGTTGTTCCGGCTCCCCGCCATACCCGTGTCCGCAGGCGGATACCACCAGCAGATGATAATCGACACGGCAAGCGGCCTAAACAGCTTCATAACGTCCAACGGCTCGTGCTTTACCATCATCTTGTAGGCGATACCTGCCGCCATGACGATGGAGAACAGTGCCGCGAGTGCCATGCACATCTGCAATATCCACCAAAAAGGACCCTGCGCACCGGTAAAAGTCGCGTCCGTCAGAAACTCGTTGGTCTGAAAGATGACATCATCTATTTCCTCCTCCAACAGGTTGATGCCGAAATCCGAAAGTATATCTCCGTTTGCCATAGCCCTGTCTTTTTATTTCCCTCTGTTTACACTCTCGTTGTCATCTTCGCCGTTTCCGTTGCCGCCCGATTGCGAGCCACGCACCGCAAGGCGTGATTCCTGCCACCGGCTCATGGCATTGCGGACAATGCCGCCCTTATGCAGGGTACGGTTGTCCGTTGCGTTCAGCAGTGTGCTTGTTGCCGTTGCGTTCTGACGCTTGGCGAGGTAGCTCACTAAAATCTCGTTCTGCCGTGCCACATCCTCGTAGATGCGCAGATACTCCTTCTTTCGCTGGGCGTTTGGCATATAGGCGTCTTTCGTGGCGTTGATGGCGCACTGATAGACGTGGTAGTATTCCGTCCACCGTTCCTTGTCGGCCGGAGTACCGCCGGACAGGAGAATACGGTCGATGTTGCGCCGGAACCGGTCCATCTGTCTGCTGACCTTATCGCCCTCGGCAAGCCACGCGATGTCCGCCTGCCGGTCGGCAACGTTCAACGCCTCGACCTTCGCCCGCTTGACCAAAGCCGAATCAATGGCTTCCGCTTCGTCCACCTGGTTGTAGAGATTGATACCGGCAAGTGTGCGGAACGAGAGCTTGTTTTTGGCCGCCGCCGACTTCTTGTATTTGTTGTGCAGCACGGAATAATAGAGGTCGGGCGAGAGTGCGCCCGTACCGGTTTCCATGACCGTTACCTGATTCTGCTTCGGCGAATCATGGTTGTACGTTACATACTGTGCGTGTACGGCTGTCGTTACGGTGACCGCCACTGCCATGAGTAATAGTTTTCTGTTCATATTCTTCTCTTTTTGTCGTTAATAATCCAGTCTTCCGGCTCCGCGCCAACGCCCGAAGGCGTCATCGAGAATCTCCCGCATGGTGCGGGAGCGATATACCTTTGCTTTCCAATAGCCGATGCGCACTTGAATGTACCGCCATGTCTCGAAATAGGCCCGGTTCAGATGCCGCTCGATGTTGTCCAATGAGCGGTTGATGGCCTCCAACACCATCAGCAGGTCGGAGGTCGAGCAGGCTGCCGCTCCGGTGGCATACAGCACGAGGTCGCTCACGGACTTGTAGAGCTGTTCCCCCTCACGGGCAATCGCCCTCAGCCCCCTCGCATTGATGGAGATAATCAGGGTATCTGCGGATTCGATGCGTCCACGTTTCAAGATCTTCGCATTGAAATCCTCCAACAACGATTTATAGTCGCCGATACGGTCGCTGACCGATGTATAGGTATTCTTGACGTTCAACACCGTGCGCAACGACTGGTACATGACGTCGATGGCATCGAACGCACGGGTGTATTTGTCAAGGTCAATATTCAACTCTTTATAGTCCCCAATTTCTTTACAGCTGTACTCGTGCAACAGCTTGTTGCTGTACTCCAAGGTGCTACGAGCCAACAGCAGGCTGCGCTGCTTCTTGTGGTCGTTGATGTAGGCTTCGACGGAGACTATATCGAAAGTCCACTGCGCCTTGGCGATACCGGGCAGCAGGGCGAACAGCACGACGGCAATCTGTATGGTACGTTTCATGGCCGTACCTCCTTTCTGCTATTCCTGCTGTTGCCGCTCCGAAGCGTCCGTGCATTCTCCACCCAGCGGTCATGGCATTCCTCCACGAGTGTCAGCCTACGGCCTTCGTCCGTGTCCAGTCCGGGCTGCACATCCTTCATCACGTCAAGGATGCTCCGCTTGTAGTGCATCATCTTTTCCAGCGATACCAAGTCGGCATATATCTTGGTGATTCTGCTGTCCACCTCTCGCGCTATCTCAAGGCGGTCGCTTGACCACAGCAGATGGTACACGTCGCCTGATGGCGTTTCTTCCGTCGGTGCGCTGCGGGCGTATTCCGTCGTGATTTTACAGGACGGATGTTCACGGGCGATTTCGGCTATCCGGTCGTTTACCAGTTTAGCCTTTTCCGCATCCGAAAGTCCCGGATCAAGGGTCAGCACGTCAGCGACGTGTGTGTCCGTATATTCCGAAGTGAGTTCCCACTTGATTTGGATAATGGTACGGTGTATTTTTATGCCGAGAAAATATTTCGGCTTGCGGGCAATGGAGACCGTAGCCCTGAATGTGATGATACCGTTGATATTCGGCATGGTCGCCTTGCGTACATACGAGTAGCCGTTCCATGCTCCGCCGTCCTGCCAAGTAAGACCGTATGCCGCCTTGCAGTCCTGCATGATGGCAGGGATGCGGTAATAGTCATCCGTCGCCACGCTGTTGTCGTCTGCGGCATCCGACTTTGCTTGGGCATAGTCGGACTGTTTCTTCTTCCATTCCGCGAGTTCTCCTTTCAGACGGTCTATCCGTGTCTTGTTCGCGTTGTACTGCTGCCGGTAATTCGCCGCATCCTCAATGCTCGCCGTACTGATTTTCTTCAGCAGGACAGCGTTCTCGTTTTCCAATGCCCCGATTTGCGCTTCAATATTGGCCGCTTGGCTGTTCGCCTCGTTCAATAGCGCGTCCAGTTCCGAAAGGTCGAGGTCGTTTTCCGTCACCGAGGTCTGCATGGCGCACTCCTTGGTGTGGGCATTCAACGAGCTGCCGCACTTGCGGCACTTGTACTGTGTCGAGCCTTGTCCGAGCGTAACCCCGTCGGAACAGGTCACGCTGATGGTCACGCTCTCGCATCCCTTCAATTTGGCTGCGTCCGTTGCTTGGTAATAGTTCCGCGCACCGGAAGATATATAATAGGTGTAGCCGTCCTCGTTCTCGTTGAACTCCGCAAGCCGGACATTCAGTTGCGCCCGAAACGTGTTCAAGTCCATCGAGTAGGAATCGAAGACTTCCTCATAGACGACCTCTTCTTTGTTCCAGTTTTTGCTCACATGGATTTCGTATGCGTATGCCTTTTTGGTCTGCTTGTTTTTCTTGCTGATGATATAGGCACTCATCCAATAGTTGATGCTGTAGCTGAACCCGTCGTTCTGGTTGTTCAACTGCTGCACGCGGTTTCTTGACCAACCGGCATATCCTTCCGAGTTGGCAAGTACCTGTTCCCGTTGCGAGGCATCAGGATAGAAATTCGGGTCGCTCGTGTTGAACCGCACCCATGCGCCCCCGTTCAGGATGCTGTTGTCGTCCGTCGGAGGATAGTAGTCGCACAGCGATACGCTCCCTTGGTCACGCCGGGCAATGTACCACCGCTGCGTGTAATAGTTCCCCATCGCTTCGTCCAGGTAGTCGGTCATCCATGCCGTGAGGTTGTAGTTGCTGAAGTTGAACAGACCGGCCACGTTGTCCGGACCACCCACCATGTCAATCAGCAAGCCGCTGATGTCATGTTCCGCCTGCTCGAATAGACTCCCGTAGTGTTCATACAGGTTGCCGATTTCTTCAACCTTTCCACCCAGCAGGTCATGGAACGAGCTGCTTTGCAACAGGGCGTCACCAAGATTGGCAATGCCTGCCGTTGCAAGGCCGACCCCCGTGTTATAAAGGTTGTCGAGGTCGCTTTTCAGGTTCTCGTGGGTGAAGTTGCCCGGTATGCGGGCGAAGTTGTCCATCATCCGCTGCCAGTCGATGTTTCCCGTTTCGGAGAGTTTCAGCAAGGGGGCAATTTCCGGATTGATTTCGAGAAAGGCGATGTCCGAAAAGGTCAGCGTGCTGTTGGTCACCACGCTCTCGAACTGCATACACAGACTTTTGGTATCATCGCAGACTTTCATCAGGTAACTGCCCCAATAGATAGCCGTTTGCGGCGAATGGAGCATCTGCTTCGCCACCACCCATATCTTGGGCATGATTTTCTCCGCCACCATCCGGTAGATGCGCCGGTAGTAGTAGTTTTCCGTACGGCTGTTCCAGATGCCGAGGTCGCTCAGGGCTTTATGCTCCAAGAACTTGGCCGCGAATATCCCGGCGGTAGCGACCTCCGCTGCCGTGTAGTGCTTGAGGACGTCATCGACCTGCTCCCGGTAGTACCCTTCGGCGACCGCTTCCGTACCGAAGGCAGCCACCATCGCCGCAACGGTACGGGTGTCGTAGTTCACGCTGTAATACTGGGCGTGAACCGTCTGGCAGAGTGTGACCGAGGCGATGGTCAGGATAAGGAGTAGTCGTTTCATGGCTGCAATGTTTATTTGGATTCATGCACGGGACGGAGGTTGAGCACACGCCCCGTCTCGTTTACTTTTTGTGCAAAAGGCAGGGCCTTCCCGATACCGCTGGCATCCCAGTCCCGGCAATATGCCTCGATAGCTTCCTGATGGCTGCACCGAAGTTCCTTCTTGTAAAGCTTCAGTGCCTCCTTTTCCGCCCGTTCGGTCGTGTAGGTCATGTAGCACTCGTGCGGCTCTTCCACGCCGTACACGCCGCTGGTCGTCCCCCGACGGATAAACACTTCGCGGAAGAAGCTGCGCCCATCCTTGTTCTCCAAGCGGTTGATGGTAAATATCTTCTTGCAATCCACCTCGGTCAGACCAAGAATCTTTCGGATTTCGTCAAAGCGTTCCTTGAACTTGCTCTGGTCAAGCAGCATCACCACGTCCGAGTTGTTGATGATGGCCTCCTTCACGATTTCGCTGCCGATGATGTCCTGTATCTCCTGCGTCACCACGCCGACAGAAGCCCAAAACTTACGGGCGGTCTTGTACATGAACTTGATGTATTCCGCCATGAGCGGGCTGGCAATGGCCTTCCACGCCTCTTCGATGACAAGGACTTTACGGGTCTTCTTGATGCGCATTTTCTGCAGGAACACGTCCATGATAATCAGTGTGACAATGGGAAACAGTTTCTTGTTTTCCTTGATTGCATCCACTTCAAAGACGATGAATGTCTCGTCAAACAGTGCCGAATCCACATTCTCATTGAGAATCTTCTCATATGCGCCTCCCTTGTAGAACGGCTGCAGCATGGTCGAATAGGTCGAGTAGCTGATTGTCGTGATGTCATTTTCGGTGCAGATCTGCTCCAGACGGTCGAATGAGTAGTCAAAGAATGAGTTGAAGTTCAGTTCCGACACTTTGAGAGCCGCCCGCCGTGCCTCAAGCACCTCTATCTGTTTGCGCACCATCTCATCCACCTCTCTGGGTGGTTTGTTTGGGTTCTTTCGGCTGGCCGCCGCAAACAGGTTTTTCAGCAGTACCTCCCGTTGCTCGTCGGTGTATCTTGTAAATCCGTTGAAATAGGCATCATAGTAGTCTATGATTATCTGCTCGACAATGCGGAACTCGATTTCGGGAATCTGGCTGTCCGACCCTTTCCAAATCATCAGGATAAGGTTCTTGAGGAAGTCTATCTTCTCGATATTGTATTCCTCCCGGTTGATGCGAAACGGATTCATCGTAATAGGCCGTTCCTCGGTATAGGAGATATACTTGCCGCCCAGATACTCGCACAGTCCCTCGTATGAGTTCCCCGTATCGACCATCACCACATCCGTTCCCTGCTCATGGAGCTGGCGCACGACCGAGTTCATATGAAAACTCTTGCCGCTGCCCGAAGGCCCCAAACAGAAAAAATTGGAATTATCAGTCAGTTTATTCTTTCCCTCTTTTCCCGTGATGTCGATAGCCACCGGCACGCCCTGACGGTCGGTGTAGTAAATCTTCAGCGGCGTTTCCTCGCTGTGCAGCACACGCTCCTTGTACATCAGGCACATCGCCGCATCGGAAAGGGTCAGGAAACGGTCGTATTCCTCATTGAGCGTGTAGCAGTTGCCCGGAAACGAACCGACGAACAGTTCCAGTTGGTTGTATGCCCGCTTGCTGATATGGATACCCATACGCCCGAAAGCGTTTTCCAAGTGGTTCGTACACTTTTGCAGGTCTGCACCGGCAGACACGGCCACCACCATGTTGAAGTGTGTATATACCAGTTGCTTGCTCTCACGGGCGATGACTTCCTGCACACGCTTGATGTCCTCGACCGCCATCTGGTTGTTCGGATTGGGAATGCTCGCGTGGCGGTTCTTCTTTTTGTCGAGCAGCGACAGCTCACGCTTCTGGTTGGGCAGGAAGATGATTTGGTTATAGACCACCGTCTCGGCGTTCGGGATGCTGTCCACCACCGACACCAAATCGACGGGCATTTCCGTGTTGTTGACCTCGATATTCGTGTACGGACGTATCTGTGAGGGCAGTGCGGCACAGTCCACGTCCACAAGGCTGTACACCTTGCAGCGTTTGTCGCCCATCGACACGGTTTCATCGTCCGCCTTGAAGTTCGTCATCGACACGGTGCGGTCTTTGAAGTTCATGGCGAAGTAACGATCGACGTACTCGCTCGCTTCGGCTTTGTTCAGGAATCTGGCCTGTACGCCGCCGTCACGTAACTGGTCGTGTACTTTACGGATTTTCACAAGGAAGTCGCGCCACTTTTTGCTATCGAACGAGAACAGACGGCTTTTCTTCGCCTCTTGCGTGATGGTCAGGTAGCAAAGGCTGTCCGTGTAAGGACGTCCCTTGAAATAACGAAAATAGGATGAAGACAGGAACTCCTGACCGTCAGTCGGTTCGCTCGCAAACTGTTTCCTGACGAAGATGTCCTGCTTGTGGATGGCGTACCCTTCGCCCAACGTCTGCGCAAGGGCGGTGAACAAGTGTGTGAAGTCGTAGTAACTGTCAATGTCCGCCGAATATTTCTGTACCGGATTCTCTATCTTAAGTACGGCGGAATATTCGCCGGTCTTGGTGTACAGCACACCCACACCGTCCGTTTCCTCCGCCGAGAAATAGATGTCCTGAAAGATTCGCTTGCGCTTGCCGCCCGTACCGAACGCATAGACCGACAAGGCCATACCCGCGCACAAAGCGACAAAACATAAAATGATGTATAGGGTCATTTCGATATACGTGTAATTAAATAGGGGCAGGTTCGCCTTGCTTCAAGACAAACCCGCCCGCGTTCAACAATCAATAAAGCCATGCACATTGCCGTGATGGTTTTTCTTTCGTCAGATCTTGCGCGAGTGGGCATACACATACACACCCGGAACGACCTTCTTGCTATGCAGTCCTTTCCGCTGTTTGAGGAGGATGAGCACGATACCGGCCGATACGACGGCTGCCAGCACGACAAGCCCGGCAATGAAACCGAGCAGGCAGTAGGCGGCGACAAAGCCGACAATGGCTCCGCACGTCGTCACCGCCGCCCAATATATATACCGGCCTTGGATGCCCAAAAACTCAAGAGGCCGTTGCAGTCCCTTGAACAGCGGGTAGTCCGGATAGCGTTCGTCCTTGCCTTTCATACTTATCCTTGATGTTTAAGCGGCAATACCGAAGAACAGAGGCAACGCCTTGGCCGCCGCAATGAGGAAGATACAGGCTCCCACGACCATCATGATCTTCTTCTTGACGTCCTGCTCCTCGTTGTTCATGGCGATATATACCGAGATTGCACCCACGATGGCCACAACGCCGGCAATGGCGTAGCACAATTTCACCATAATAGGCACATACTTGGCAATCTCCTCCGCGACAGTGGATAATGCGCTCGTACCGGCGGAATAGTCGCCTGCGGAGTTCTGCGCTTTCGCCACCATGCCGGACAGCAGCATGAAGGAGAACATCATTACTTTGGTAGGGATTCCGTTGACGAATCCGAATGCCTTGCGGCACAGTTGTTTGGTTTTCTGAAACATACGTTTACTTTTTTAGTGAATACTTTATTTGTCTGCGACCTGATACAAGTAAGGTTATATGCGGTAGCCGAAGAAAACCGGGAAAACATAGAATGCCCCGATCAGGAACAGGCACGCACCTACAAGCGTCATTATCGACTTGGTGATGCCGTCCTCGCCCGTGTTCATCTTGATGTATATCTGACAGACGGACACGATGACGTAAACTCCGGCGATAGCGCAACAGATATACTGGACATAGAGCATCATCGTCACCACGAAGTCGTGCATCGTGGCCAACGCATCCGCTCCCCAGCTATAGTTCACGCTGCCGCTTTTGGCAAAAGTCGTGTAGGGGAACGGGAGGCACAGCGCACATAGAATCTTTTTAGCTTTCGACATCTCACAACCGGTCTTGAATTGGGTTCCACTTTATTTCCGGTCGGTTGTCTAACCGTCCCTTGGAAATCATAGCCTTGTACATCTCCTCCGACGTGCGTGCGTCCGACAGGTAAGGCGTGGTCTCTTCCATCTGTTCCTCCGCCTCGGCCTTCAGCCGTTCCAGTTTCTCCTGCGCCGTTCCCGGTTTGTCCTTGACATCCTCAAGGGATGTTTCGGAAGAGGTAGCCGTACTTTCCGTCTCGTAGTTCTCGCTACCGATACTGAAGCCGGTCTCGCTTTCCGTGACAGCCACACTCTCTTCCTCTTCCGGTGCGCCGAGGTCGAAAACTTCCTCGTTCGGTTTGTCCGTCCCCTTTTTCCCGTAGATGTCATGCGCTATGATGACGGCGTAGTAAATGATGTAGGCAACCGTCAGGACGATGGCAAAAATGAAATATGAGTTCATGTATTTAGTATGAATATTAAAATTTGTATTAGTATGATTTTGCAAAGAAACGCACGAAATATAAAACCATAAAATAATTGAGCATTAAACATCTATTTCGTTAATGAGATTTATGTAATTTCCAAAAATCGAACTATTAAATCGTACTATATTGCAGTCTCTATGGAGGGAAATGGAGAAATCGGGGCATAAAAAAAGCTCTCGTGGTGGAGAGCTTTAGGTGGCAAAGGAGAACACTGAATATCAGCGTTTCTTTCCGCGCAGGTAATCGTTCAGGTCTTTGTATTCCGCATAGTGGCAGGATTCATCGCTGACACGTCCATCATACATCCCGGCAATGGTCTCTGTGGTTCTCTGCCCGGCAAGGTCATTGTCGAGATAACAGTGGATGACCGAATATTCCTGTAAACGTGCCAGCGTCTTTTTCAAGTTGTTTACCGAGTTCATCACGAGGTAGTCGCATGGCATGGCAAGACAGACCGTTCGGTCGCCTGCCAGTTTCAGTGTCATATAGGAAAGGAAATCCATGAAGCCCTCGAAAACACAGACATTTTCCTGTGTCTCTTCTGTCAGATGTCTTATCAATGAGATGTCCTTGTTGTTCAGGCATCCCTTGTAATAGGCGTTGCGCACCTCGTAACCACCGGAGGTATTGCCGAATGCGAGAGCGAAATAATGACGGCCTCGCAGTTCATAATGCACCTCCTTGCAATACATACGGCCGATGTCCGCGTCGATAAGCCGGGATTGGAGGTAAGAGAACAGGGCGTGATGGCGGAGTGGAATCACGATCACGTCTTTCATTTCAGCCTCCACCGGTCGGGGTGGAGCGGTCGGCATACGGGTTCTCGGTAGTGATGCGCCATTCACAAGCCTCTCGATATACGCCAGTGCCTCGCTCACGCAGTCCGTCCGGCAAATGTATTTTGCCAGTTCCACCAGGTCGCCGCCGGTCGCCTCGCCGAAATCGTACCATTCATTGATTCGGTCATTCACCTTGAACGACGGGGTACGCTCGTTCCGTAACGGTGAGAAGTACCAGTATTGTTCCGATTTTATATGCTGTGCATGGTGGCCGAGCTGTGCCAGAAAATCCACGATGCGTACTTGTTTTGCTTCTGCTATGGTCATCTATTTTTCTTTCACTTGATTTCAAAAAAAGGTTTAGTTTAGTTTTTCCCCTATATATATAAATACTAAAGTATACTAAATGATATAAGCCCGCGCACGACTTCATTCTTCATCAAAAAGCATGGCCTCGGTAGGCGTCATGTCGTAATAGAACAACTTGTCCCGTTTGATGATGAGCTTGAGGTTGTCTATCAGGTATTGCATCAGTTTTATCATGACACTCCGGCCGCGTTTGAACCCGATTGCCTCGTAGGAGACCATCAGGCTCTGCAGCAGGTTGTCGAATCCCCGGATGGGCTTTTCCCCGAATGCGGCAGAGAGAGCTTCGCGGTGCTGTTCGATGCTCAGTTCCGTAAACCCCGTTCTTGCCTTGGGCTTCGGGGGCTCGCCAAACGAGTGTACTTCCGCAATGACGGGCAGTCCTGTTTCATTGATGGTAAATGCAAACGGCTTGAACTCTTTTTCCCGGATATGGAGCGCATGGACTTCGCTGATGCCGGGATTCTCGTTACTCTTGCTGATGACCAGCACGGTCTCCGCCTTGTTGCTCATCTCCGTTCCGATATGTCCGCGCACGTTGTTGTCCCCTTTGTTCAAATGAAGCACACAGTGGATGTGCAGGTCGTATCTCGAAGACCATTCCATCATCCGGTTGATGACTTCCACCGATTCACCGGCATTATTGATGTCGAGCATCAGGTCGCGAATGCCGTCGATGATGACCAGTCCGTAGCCTTTCTGTTGGCGCAGCGCATAGTCGATGACCTCGATACGCACCGACGGCGAATATTCACGCAGGCAGAAAAAATCGAGATTCTCCGGATCGGTCGTCGTGGGCAACCCGGCCAGCCGCAATATACGCTCCAATACCGAGCGGCAATGGAAACGGCTCTGTTCCGTATCGACGTACAGAATACGCTGTTTGCCTTCGGGCAGATGTGCACGGTAGTTCAATACTTGTTTCCCCGCCAATGATGCGGCGACAAGCGCAGAGACGTTGAACGTCTTTTTCGATTTCGCCTTGCCAGTCGATGCACTGAAATTGCCGAGCGTGGCAATCGTTGAGTTATCTATCCAGATGATTTGCGGAGGGGTCTCATAAATGTCCGTCGCCTTGATTTGCGAGGCATGGAGGATGTCCGACAGGCGGTGTTCATCCATCCCCATGCTGGTTGTGCGGTCAATCCTTCTTTCGTTTTCCATAGCGTCTCTTGTTAAGGAACGGTTCTGTGGCGGCGGCTTCCGTCACCCTGCGCACTGCCTCGTTCATGGTAGGTTCATAATTCTGCAACAGCCATTCGTCCAATTCCTCCTTGGCGAAATAAACCATTTTACCGCGCGGTTTGTAGTGCGGTATCTCCTTGCTCGATGTGAGCTTGTACAGCATACTTTCAGAAACCCCGATATACATGCAGGCTTCCTGAAATGTGAAAACTCTCTTGGTCGTGAAGATGGTATTTTCCAGCAGCGTAATACGCTCCAAGAGACTTTCGACCGGTTCCAATTTCTTCAGTACCGATTCGATGGCGGCGAGCCGTCCGCTCATCCGCTCCATGAATGTCATTCTATTCGGCATAATAACACAGTTTGATTTTTGACAATGGAGATGAAACCTCCGTTATGCAGCGCGCTAACGGAGGTCAAAGGTATGTCCTGTAAACGAAGATGCCGTGATTTGGGGAATGATACTATGCACGTGTCATTGTAACTCTCATGCTTTTACCTTTCACATACTTCGCTTCTTGTCACTTTCTGTCATTCTTTCAGCCGATCAATGACCTTTCGGATGCTGTATGCGACCGATGTCATGTTGTTCTTGATGGATGACAGCGCGGAAGACAGGGTTGACACCGAAACGGAGCGTGTCCCGTCCTTGGACTGCAGGAATGCGCCCTTGCCGAGAACATTCTGCCACCGAGATTGGATGAACGAGTTTTCAAGAAGCGCATCGAACAGGATTACCACACGGCGGATATTGTTCACGCGGATGGAAAAGCCCTTCTTGCAGGCGAAGAGAGCCTCCATGTCTTCAATGCGTACAGAAACACAGAACAGATGATAAGTATTGGCGCAAGCCACTATACTTTTCATCTGTTCCGGGGTAAAATTACAACCAAAAGAAAGAGAGAGAGCCGCAGGTCGGTTGATACGGGGCGGACCAAGCGGAGACAACGATTCCGAGGTGTCATACATCCGTTTCAACTTCATGCACTCATTAAACGTGAAATCCGGTGCGGCAAAGCAGGGCTGGACGGAACTGGCGCACTCGGTCAGCAGCCCCTTGACAATGTGGATGTTCATTTCGTGGCAGTTCCGGCAGGCCGCATGGTCACAGTCTATGTACCGGTGTCCGTTTACGAAATCGTCCACATAGCGGTGGTACTGTTTACCACCCAACACAACATCGTGGAGATAAACTGTTTTTGCTTCGGTAAGCAGGGCGAAAAGTTCATTCGCCACATCCTTGTCCGCAGCGAAGTGCTGCAGGTGTTGGCTCCCTCCAAAAAGAGAGAAGGCCGTCTTCAGGTCTTTTCATGTCGATTTACCTTTTTGAGTTTATAATATGTGATGGAAGCATTAACTTCGGTTGCATTTACAACCGGAGAAATGCCGTAAATATATGTTTGTAAATTAGACATGGACCACAGAATGCCTTCAATTAGTGAAACAAACCGTTTACAAGATTCACAGCCTCGTCCTTTTTCTTATTGATAATCTTGGCATACACCTGTGTCATTTTCACATCGGCATGGCCGAGCAGCTTCGAGACAGTATATAAGTCCGCTCCGAGCGTCAGCATCATGGTGGCAAACGTATGGCGACTGGTGTGGTAGGAGAACCGCTTGGAGATTCCGGCTGCTTTCGCCCAAGGTTTGAGCTGCATTCTGATTGTATTGGCGGACGGCAGGTCGAACACATTATCTTCTGATGATTTGCCCCCACGTTCCGGCATCCACTTCAACGCTTCAGGAGAGAGGGGCAGGTAAATAGGCTCTTTGGTCTTTTTCATGGACACGGCCAAACGGTACTGTCCCCTGTCAACGAACACGTCATTCCATTTCAGCTTGATTATATCGCTGATGCGTAATCCGCAAAAGCAGGAGAACAGATATGCGCATTTTACAATCTCGTATTCCTCGTGGGGCATAGGAGTGTCAATCAACGCCTGTACCTCTTCGATGGTCATGTACGACCGCATACTCTCCGGCTTGCGGATTTTCTCCGACTTCTCAAGTTCGTTGAAAGGGTTGGCCTTCATCTTTTTCTTCCTGACGGCAGAGTTCAACGCACCGTTCAACGCACGGTAATAATTGTGAAGCGTGTAGTTCGATATGTCCTTGCCTTTCGGATGATATTCCGTCAGCAGATAAGTGATGTAGCCACGACAAAAGTCCCCGTCAATCTGATCCAGTGTGACCATTTCTCCGGCATAGTCTTTCAGTATGCGCATGGCAATCTTGATTTGACTGCCATCTTTCTTACCGGCACTCTCTTGAGCCTCCATATAAACCTGCATCCAATCCAGCAGGAAAGTCTTGTCCTTACGGAATACAATCCCGGCCTCATTACTGGTCAGTTCGATAATACGCTTCGACTTGATGGCATTGGCGGCGTCCATTGTCGTCTGATTCTGCCTGCGGGAGTTGCTATCCGTTTCCGGGATAATATACATCTTGAGGTATTCATATGTCCGCTTTCCGTCGCGGTATATATCCAGATACAGGCTCTTGCTGCCATTGCTCAGCGACTTCATCCGAAGACGAATTGGCTCTTTGACTTTTGTATGATTCTTAACTCGTGCCATAGGGATTCCTTTCTCATTTTTTCTACTGCAAATATACGAATAAGTATCGAATTTGAGAAACAAATGAGAAACAAAATTGCACCAAACAAGAGCCAATCTACTGAAAGTACTGAAAACAACCGAAAATAAAAATAAGATTATAAAACTTTGATTTACAGGATATTTGTTATCAATTTATTGGATGTTGTTTTCATTCTATACATATAATGCGTAAATCTGGTAAATTTCCTTCACGATGACAGATACCTACAAAGTGCAGAATTACGACGGAACATTCTATGATTCGGGTTCGGGCAACAAGGTAGTCATCGAGTGGGAAGGTCCGGCAACCAAATATACGGGCTCCAAAACCAATGATCTCACGGACGGAGATTATTAATCGCTGACACCGGTCGGACTCCGGCCACAAAAAGAGGAATTCCAGGCCCGGCTTCGGGCGTTAAACCGGGTCTGGATCCCTTTTTTTGAGCCTATCACCCAGGCTGCGGCCCCTTCGGCAGGATCAGCAACACATATTCGTGTTAAATCCTAATCTTTTTATGGTAAAAAAACTCCTTATTACACTAACGGTTCTCTTGGGACTCTGCCTCTCGACCTTCGCGCAGCAGCTCCAGATTACCGGCACGGTCAAGGACCAAACGGGAACACCAGTCGCAGGCGCGACCATCCTGATCGAAGGTACGACCATCGGTTCCACGTCCAATGCGGACGGAAGCTACACCATTTCGGCACCCTCGGATGCCAAACTGCTCATCTCGTTCATCGGCTATCAGCCCCAGCAGATCGCCGTTGCCGGGAAAACTCGAATCGACATCACCCTCAAGGAGGACTCGCAGGCCATCGACGACGTGATCGTCGTAGCCTTCGGTACGGCCAAGAAAGAGGCCTTTACCGGTTCGGCTACCGTCATCAAGTCGGACGACATCGCCAAATCGCAGCAGTCCAACGTCGCTCAGGCACTCGCCGGTAAAGTCGCCGGTGTGCAGCTGACCAACACGTCGGGTCAGCCCGGCTCGAGCCCCGAAATCCGTATCCGCGGTTTCAGCTCGCTCAACGCCGGCAACAGCCCGCTGTGGATTGTCGACGGCATGCCCTACTCGGGTGACCTGAACAACCTGAACCCGAACGATATCGAATCGATGACCGTCCTGAAGGATGCCGCCTCGAACGCCCTCTACGGCGCCCGCGGTGCCAACGGCGTGGTGATGATCACCACCAAGAAGGCCAAATCCAAGGAGGCCGTCATCAACTTCGATGCCAAATGGGGAGTCAACTCGCGCGCCGTCAAGGACTATGAGTACATCACCGACCCCGCGCAATTCTACGAGGTACACTACAACGCCCTGAAAAACTACTACCTCGATTCCGGCATGAGCGCCATGCAGGCTCACGCCCAGGCCAACCAGAACCTCACGGGATCGGCCAACAACGGCGGTCTGGGATACATGGTCTACACCGTTCCCGAAGGACAGGAGTTCATCGGTATCAACGGCAAGGTCAATCCGAATGCCACGCTCGGACGCCGGCTCGTTTACGAAGGTCAGGAATATTACGTAAAACCCGACGACTGGACCGACGCTGCCTTCCGCACGTCGCTGCGCCAGGAGTACAACCTCAGCATTTCCGGAATGGGTGACAAGACTTCGGTATATGCATCGTTCGGTTATCTCAACAACGAAGGTATCGCCTACAATTCGGACATGGATCGTTTCACGACGCGTCTGAAGATGGACTACCAGGCCAAAAGTTGGCTCAAGATGGGAGCGAACGCCACCTACTCGCGCTTCCACTACAACCAGATCGACGACGACGGCGCCAGCAACAGCTCGGGCAACGTCTTCGCCTACACGACCACCATCGGTCCGATCTACCCGCTCTATATCCGCGACGGCGAGGGCAACATCCTCTACACCGAGGATGGCATCAAACGCTACGACTACGGCCAGAATGCCGGCATGGAGCGTTCGATCTTCACCAACAGCAACGCCCTCTCCGAGTCGCGCCTCAACACGCAGGCCTCCGAAGGCAACGCCTTCAACGGTACGGCCTACTTTGACGTGACGTTCCTCAAGGACTTCAAGTTCACCTTCAACGCCGGCGTCACGCTCGACGAGACCCGCTCGACGACCATCAAGAACCCCTACTTCGGACAGTTCGTCAGCGAAAAGGGTCTCATCTCGAAAGGCCACTCGCGCCAGCTCGAGTTCAACATGCAGCAGATCCTGAACTACACCAAGCAGTTCGGACACCACAACGTCAACATCATGGTAGGTCACGAGTCCTACGACAGCAAGGCCTACGTCCTCTCGGCCGCCAAGAGCCACATGCTCACCGAGGAGAACGACGAACTCTCGGGTGCCATCATCGACAAGCAGAGCGCTTCGTCGTACCGCACCGAGTACAACAACGAGGGTTACTTCGCCCGCGTGATGTACGACTACAACAGCAAATATTTCCTCTCGGCCTCGTACCGCCGCGACGCCTCGTCGCGCTTCCACCCCGATCACCGCTGGGGTAACTTCTGGTCGGTCGGCGGCGCGTGGATCATCACCCGCGAGAACTTCATGGCCGGAACCCAGGAGTGGCTTGACAACCTCAAGCTGAAGGCCTCGATCGGTTCGCAGGGTAACGACAACATCGGTAACTTCCGCTACACGAACACCTACACGATCGAGAACGCCAACGGCGAGGTATCGACCGTCTTCAACTCGAAGGGTGCCGAGAACATTACGTGGGAGACCAACACCAACTTCAACGTCGGAGCCGAATTCAGCTTCATGAAGGGTCTCGTATCGGGAGGTGTCGAGTACTTCCTGCGCAAGACGACCGACATGCTCCTCTCGTTCCCGGTGGCACCGTCGATGGGTTACTCGTCGTACTACGCCAACGTGGGCGACATGCACAACAGCGGTGTCGAGATCGAGCTGAACTTCGCCCCGATCCGCCGCGAAAATGTACAGTGGGACATCAACCTCAACATGACCCACCTGCGCAACCGCATCACCATGCTGCCCGCCGAGCGCCGCAACAAGGTGGTCGAGGGCTACCAGGGTTATGTCAGCGGTACGACCTTCTATGGCGAGGGACTCCCGATGTACACCTTCTACATGAAGAAATATGCCGGCGTTGCCGAGAACGGAAAGTCGATGTGGTACATGGATGAGACCGACAAGGATGGCAACATCATCGGCCGTACGACCACGACCGAGTTTGCCAAGGCTACGGATTACCTCTGCGGCGACCCGATTCCGGATCTCTACGGCGGTTTCGGCACCTCGTTGAACTTCTACGGGTTCGACCTGAGCGTTGCGTTCACCTACCAGATCGGAGGTCTGGCCTACGATTCGGGTTATGCAGCCGCCATGTACTCGCCGGCCAACAAGTCGACGGGTATGAACTGGCACAAGGATATCCTCAACGTCTGGACCCCTGAGAACAGCAACTCGAACATCCCGCGTCTGCAGTATGAGGATCAGGACCAGAACGCACAGTCGGATCGCTTCCTGCTCGACGCCAGCTACCTGAACCTGCAGAACATCAACTTCGGATACACGCTTCCGTCGCACATCACGCGGAAGTTCGGTATCGACCGCATCCGTATCTACCTCGCTTGCGAGAACGTCTACTACTGGTCGCGCCGCCAGGGCTTCGACCCGCGCTACTCCTACGCCGGATCGACCTCGCAGGCCTCCTACTCGCCGGTTCGGACCATCTCGGGCGGCATCAACATTCAGTTCTAACGCTTAAACCGGAATATGCATACCATGAAAAATATCCTGAAAATATCGACTGCCGCGGTTGCCATGGCCCTGCTGTTGAACAGCTGCATCAAGGATGCAACCCCGACGGAAGTCGCTACGGAGGATCAGGTAACCCTCGAAACGCAGCTCCGCGGTATCCCCGCCGCGCTGGTCAAGGCCGGCTCGACGGGCTACGCCCAGCAGGGTGCCGCCTGGGACTTCTCGCTCCCGGCCATCCACCTCGCCACGGAATCGATGACCGGTGACCTCGTCGTGACGGGCAACATCGGTTACGACTGGTTCTCGCAGTGGGGTACCAACGTCGCCCTGGGTTCGGACTACGCCGTCGGCGCCCTGACCTGGGACAACTACTACACGTGGATCATGATGGCCAACAACGTCATCAACCTGATCGACGCCTCGGACCTCTCGTCGCTCAACGCCACGCAGCGCTCCTACCTGGGATTCGCCTACACCTACCGGGCGATGTTCTATCTCGATCTGGTGCGTCTCTACGAGTTCAAGGAGAACACGGTAACCAAGGGTGACAACCTGCTCGGTCTGGGCGTGCCCATCGTGCTGCCGTCGACGACCGAGGCCCAGGCCAAGAACAACCCCCGCGCCAAGGTCGACGATATCTACGACACGGTGATCTTCCCCGACCTGGAGATGGCCGAGAGCCTGCTGGCGTCGTACACCCCCTCGGACAAGTACTCGATCAGCCTGCCGCTGGTCTACGGTCTGAAGGCCCGCGCCTACCTCGAGCGCGGTACGTCGAAGAACGACAAGGAGGCCTACAAGAAGGCTGCCGAATACGCCCGCAAGGCCATCACCACGAGCGGCTGCACGCCGCTGACGCAGGACCAGTGGGAGGATCCGACCAACGGCTTCAACAACGCCAACTCGAACAACGCCTGGATCTGGGGTCTGGCCCTGCCGAGCGAGAGCGTGACGAACCTCTTCTGCTTCACGGCCCACATGAGCTGCGAGAACGACTGGGCTCCCTACCACGCCGGCCGCGGTATCAACCGCAACCTCTACAACAGCATCGACATGCGTGACTTCCGCCGCCACTCGTGGCTCGATCCCGACCGCAGCAGCTACGCCTACAAGAGCTGCCGCAAGGATGCCGATACCTACCTCGCTAACTCGCTGGCCGACTACGCCAACATCAAGTTCCGTCCGGCTCAGGGTGCCTACGAGGATCCGACGGTGGGCGGTGCCGCCGACCACTGCTGCATGCGTGTCGAGGAGATGTACTTCATCGAGGCCGAGGCTACGGCCCAGGCCGGTGATCTGGCAGGTGGCATCCGTCTGCTCAACCAGTTCATGACCAACTACCGCATGATGAACGGCGCGCAGTATGACTGCACGGCCAAGTCGTCGTCGCTCGAGAGCTTCCTCAACGAGCTGATGCTGCAGAAGCGTATCGAGTTCTGGGGCGAGGGTATCGTCATGTACGACATGAAGCGACTGAACATGTCGAGCAAGCGCGGCTACGTGGGCACGAACGCCCCGGCTTCGTACCGGCTCAACGTCGATGGCCGCGCCCCCTACTGGAACATCGTCATCACCCGCGGCGAGACGCAGAACAACCCCGTCATCGCCACGCAGAACAACCCCGATCCCTCGGGCTTGATCGATCCCTGGAAAGGTTGATAACGGCGGAAAGGATTCAATAAACATCAAAAACAGATCAACGTGAAGACATTCAAATATCTTTTGTGGGCGCTGATGGCAACCGTCGCACTGAGCAGCTGCACGGACGACGTCACCTACACGCCCGGTGCCGAAGAGGACCCCGACAACTACGGAGTCTACTTCCCGACACAGACCTCCCCCACGACGGTCGAAATCGACCCTGCGGATGACCCGAAGGTTACCTACAAGGTCCGCCGTACGAAGACGCTCGACGCCATCACGGTTCCCGTGGTCGTAACGCCGAGCGAGGAGGGCATCTTCGATATCCAGCCCATCGTCTTCGGACCGGGCGAGGCCGAGACGGAATTCACGGTTTCGTTCCCGAAGGCCGTCGAGGGCACGACCTACACCTGCGACATCCGCATCGAGGATCCGCACTACATCTCGGTCTACGGCCCGAAGGATACGGGACTCTCGTTCTCGGTGATCCGCGCAGGCTGGGAGGCTGTCACCAGTGCCGATGGCTCGGCCACCAAGGGTAAATGGCGCGACGCGCTGCTGAGCGATCTCTATTCGATCAATTCGGGCAGCTTCAACCCCTATCCCGAGATCGAAATCGAGATGTTCCAGCGCACCGACATGCCGGGCTACTACCGCATGAAGGTCTACGGTGCGACGCTGGTCAACGCACTGGCCGGCACGTCGGTCGCCTTCGAGGGCCGCGACGTCTACACGATCGTCGACGCCCGCAACCCGGACAAGGTCTACATCCCCTACCAGTCGACCGGTATCACGCTCAACTCGAGCGACGGTGAGATCCGCATCGGTTCGAACGTGGCCGAGAACTTCTCGATGGACGAGTCGACGGGTCAGTACGGTACGCTGGTCGACGGCGTGATCACCTTCCCGGCCCAGAGCATCATGCTCGAGTTCTCGGGCTCGGCCGGTTCGTTCTACTACGGCAACCGCTCGGGCATGCTCCGCATCCTGCTGCCGGGCATCGTGGTTCCCGACTACACGGTAACGCTCTCGAAGAGCGAGCCCAAGGACGGTGTGGTTGCGATCAACGCCACGCTGGCCGAAGATGTCAAGGCACTGAAGTATGCCGTTTACGAGGGCGTCCTCGACGACGGTCAGGTCAGCCTCACCGCCCAGGAGCTCGATCAGAGCAAGAAGTTCGACGGCGAGATCACCAAAACGGGTACCATCAGCATTTCCGGCAAAAAGACCGGCAAATACACGCTCATCGGCTGCGTCTATGACGAGGCCGGTACGATGCACAGCTACACCTCCGTATCGTTCGGCTACATCGCCAAGGGCGAAGAGAAACCGGTCGTTCTGACGATGGGTCTCGAGGGTACGAACGAATACGCCGGTCTGGGTGTCAACACCGACAACGCCGTGAAGTTCTACGCCTACGGCGAGGAGATCGAATCGGTCACCTACGGTCTGTTCCGCACCGACAAGATCGCCAATCAGGATGCCAACGCCCTGCTCGACGCTTCGGGCACGGCCTTCACCGCCGAGCAGCTCGCTTCGCTCAACAACAAGCAGCTCAGCTTCATGATCACCGGTCTGAACGGCGACACCGACTACACCCTGCTGCTGCGCGCCAACAACGGCTACGTAACGCAGAACTTCAAGGCCTCGTACAAGACCACCGGCAAGCGCAACCCCGGTCTGGAGAGCTACCAGTATTCGGACTTCCTGCCCGAAGCTCAGCAGCCGTCGGTTGACGAACTGATCTCGACGAAGTGGAACTACTACGCCATCGACGGACAGCAGATGCCGCAGACGCGTCACAAGATCGGTCAGGTCACGATGACCAAGAACGAGACCTACACGCAGCAGCTGAAGCAGACGACGCTCGATATCCGCGGTCTGTCGGGTATTGAGTTCGAGTCGGGCGGTGATATCATGGGTCTCTACATCCCGGGTGCAAGCGGCTACGACGGCTACAACGGCGTTCTGGATCTCTATACCGATCAGACGCTGACGGCCGGCCGCTACAACAACCAGGATACCTACACGGCCTTCGCCCTCTCCGACCTGTCGAACATCTACTTCGGCAAGTGCCTCTTCTTCGGCGCTGTTGCCGACGGTTACCTCTACTGCGTACCGTCGCCGATCCAGCAGAGCCAGGGCTACACGTTCAGCTTCCTCTTCACGGGAACGACCTCGTCGATCTTCACGCTGATGTACGACATGCTGCTCGTCGACCCGGCCAAGGACATGGGCGGCATTCCCGAGACGGCCAGCGCCAAGATCGCCGAACTGCGTGCTGCGGCCCTGAAGGGCTTCCAGCCGAAGAACTTCGTCGAGCTGCCCGAGTTCAACCACACGCCGGGCAACCTCGAGAGCATCCTTCCGGATCTCCCGACCAACTTCGCCCAGCATACGATGCCCGCATCGGCCCCCACGCCCAAGCGTGCTTCGGTCGAGACGAGCGTCGGAGCGCTGGAGGCAACGGCATCGACGAATGCCGGCAACGGTTTCGTCATGACAGGCGTCAAGGTCAAGTAATCCGCTCTCCGAAGATTTCAGGGCGAAGCCGGTCCGCAACCGGCATCCGGCTTCGCCCTTTACCCCAAAAAACAACCACATAGAAATATGCAGAACACCAAGAAATTTCTGATTCTCGCATCGCTGATGCTGGCAGCCTGCACCTCGGATCCGCTCCAGCAGCAGACTCCGGGAGACGACCAGAACGTTCAGACGGTTGCCGACGGCAAGATATGCAACACCTCGGATGAGGCTCTTCCGGGCCGGCTGATCGCCAAATTCTCCGAAGAGGCCATCCCCACGCTCGAAAAGGCCGCCGAGCAGTGCTCGGCCACCCGTTCGGCCATGACCCGCTCGGGGATCGAGTCGCTGGACGAGATTCTCGCCGACCTGAAGGTCACCAAGCTTGAGCGCGTATTCCCCTACGCCGGCAAGAACGAGGCCGAGACGCGTGCCGCCGGTCTGCACCGGTGGTACATCCTCGAGTTCGATCCCGAACAGGATATCGAGGAGGCAGCCCGCCGTCTGGCCACCGTGGCCCAGATCTCGAAGATCCAGTACAACAAGGAGCGCAAGAAGTGCTATGACGGCAAGGTCTACCCCTTCAAGGAGGGTGTGCACGGAGCTACGCGCGCCATGGTCACCTCGGACTTCAACGACCCGCAGCTCTTCTGGCAGTGGCACTACATCAACAATGCCGACCAGGCCATCGCCACCGAGGCGCGTGCCGGAATCGACATCAATGTGGCCGACGCCTGGAAACTCACGGCCGGTGACCCGCGCGTGATCGTCGCCATCATCGACGAGGGCGTGAAGTACACCCACCCCGACCTGGCCGCCAACATGTGGGAGAACCCCGAACCCAGCGCCGAGTACAACTATCAGGATATCCACGGCTACAACTTCATCGACAACGGCCCCATCACGTGGGACAAGCTCGAGACGCAGCCCAACGGTCAGGTGACCGGTGACTCGGGTCACGGCACCCACGTGGCCGGTACGGTAGCCGCCGTGAACAACAACGGCATCGGCGTGGGCGGCGTAGCCGGCGGTTCGGGCAAGGGCGACGGCGTGCGCCTGATGTCGTGCCAGGTCTTCTCGGGTACGAAGAACCCCGAGGATGTCGTCCTGGGCCGCGCCATCAAGTATGCCGCCGACCACGGAGCCTCGATCCTGCAGTGCTCGTACGGTACGTCGGCCGACTTCACCTCGGACCGTCAGTATGAGGCCAACTCCCCGATGGAGATCGAGGCCCTGCTTTACTTCATGTCGAAGAAGAACTGCGACGCCGTGGACGGCGGTCTGGTCTTCTACTCGGCCGGTAACGACAGCAAGGCTATCTCGAACTTCCCGGGCGGCTTCAGCAAGTGCATCTCGGTAACGTCGGTCGGCCCGGACGGTCTGCCCGCCTACTACACCTGCTACGGTCTGGGCTGCAACATCGCCGCTCCGGGCGGCGAGACGGTCGGCTTCAGCGGCGGCGAGCGTGCCGGCGTCCTCTCGACCATCGCGTCGGAGATCACCGGTTCGGACTACGGCTACATGCAGGGAACGTCGATGGCCTGCCCCCACATGTCGGGTGTGGCCGCTCTGGGCCTCTCCTACGCACTGGCCAAGGGCAAGCACTACACGCGTGACGAGTTCGTGTCGATGATCCTCACGTCGGTCAACGAGATCGATTCGCGCTTCGACGGCATCAAGTCGACCGGTGCCAAGATCGACCTGAGCAACTACGTCGGCAAGATGGGTACGGGTCTGACGGATGCCTACCAGCTGCTCATGCAGATCGAAGGCACCCCCTGCCTGAAGCTCTCGACCGACAAGCTCGAACTGGTTACCCTGACGCAGTACTTCGGCGGTTCGGCCAAGGAGCTGACCTACCGCAGTGTCGAGATGTCGGAGGCCGACATGCAGAAGCTCGGCATCACGACGGCTCCGAAGATGTACAACGGTCAGCTGATGATCAAGTGCACCAAGCCGGGTGTCGCCCGCATCAAGATCAGCGCCGTGGCCGGCGGCAACCGCCCCGGTACGGAGACCATCATGGGCGGTATCGAGGTGACCAAGGAGTTCGCCATCATCGCCCGCGAAGCAAGCGCCCCGAACGGCGGCTGGTTGTAAACCCATAAACCATAGACAACAAAGGATTCATGAAAAAGTATATCTTTCATCTGCTTGCAGCCACGCTGCTCGTATTCTTTGCCGGGTGCTCGAAGAACGACGGCGCAAAGGTAGCCCCGAGCGTCGTGGGCGAATGGCACCTCGCCACGTGGAACGGCGAAACTCCGACCGACTTCGATGTCTACATGGAGCTGCTCTCCAACGGTTCGTTCAACATCTACCAGAAGGTCGAGACGTCGCTCTACGTCCACTACACGGGTTCGTTCAGCGCCTCGGACAACCAGCTCACGGGCCGCTACAGCGACGGTGTAGCCTGGAGTTCGAGCTATACGTACGAGATCTCGGGTGAGACGATGACGCTGACGAGCACCACCTCCGAGGTGAGCGTCTACAAGAGGTCGACCGTTCCCGACGAAGTGCGCGCTGCCGCTTCGGCACAGCCCTCGTCGCGTACCGACCTGCCGCGATTCCTCTAAACCGGGCAACAGCCCCGTAAACGCAGAGAGCGGGCCCTCCAGACGGAGGGTCCGCTCTTTCGTTTATCCGGCCGTTGCATGACGGACGGCCGTAGGCTGGGATCAGGAGCGGCGCCAGAGTGCCGACATCTCCTCGAGGGTCTTGCCCTTGGTTTCGGGGACCATCTTCCAGACGAAGAGGGCCGACAGGAGCGACATCAGCGCATAGATGCAATAGGTGCCGCCGACGCTCCAGCTGCTCAGCGAGGGGAAGGTTGCCGAGACAAGGAAGTTCGAGATCCACTGCGCCGCCACCGCTACGGCAACGGCCTGCGAACGGATCGTATTGGGGAAGATCTCCGAGATGAGCACCCAGCAGATCGGCCCCCACGACATCATGAACGACGCCGTGTAGAGGATGATGAAGACGAGAGCCGCCAGCCCGATCGTATCGGTGAACGAGAGTGCGGCCAGGGCCGCCATACCGATCATCATGCCCATGGAGCCGACGATCAGCAGCGGTTTGCGCCCCACGCGGTCGACCGTGAAGATCGCCACGACGGTGAAGAGGATGTTGACGACCCCCATGACGACGGTCTGCAGCATCGAGGCGTCGCCTGTAGCCCCCATGTTGGCAAAGATGCGCGGGGCATAGTAGAGGACGATGTTGATGCCGATGGCCTGCTGGAAGAACGACAGCAGCACGCCGATCAGGATCACCGCCGCACCGTAGGCGAAGAGGCGTTCGCGCTTCTCGTGAACCGTGGACTTGATCTCGGCGAGGATCGCCCGGGCCTCGGCCGTGCCGTTGATGCGTTCGAGCACCGCAAAGGCCCGCTCGTCGCGGCCCCTGAGGGCCAGGAAGCGCGGCGTCTCCGGCACAAGCAGGATCAGCAGCAGGAAGGCTCCCGCCGGGAAGGCCTCCGAAAGAAACATCCGCCGCCAGCCGATGGCAACCATCGCCTGCTGGATGGCCTCGGTCGTCTCGCCGAGGTTGTTGCGGATCAGATAGTTGACGAAATAGACGACCAGCATGCCGAAGATGATGGCAAACTGGTTGCACGAGACGAGCGTGCCGCGGATGCGGGCCGGCGAGATCTCGGCGATATACATCGGGCAGAGGGCCGAAGCGAGTCCGACCCCCACGCCGCCGAGGATGCGGTAGAGGTTGAACGACACGAGCAGGGCCCGCGACGCCTCGCCGTAGGGAAGGATGCCGCTCTCGGGCCACCACGACCCGACGGCCGAGACGAAGAAGAGGATGGCCGCCACGATGAGCGACCGCTTGCGACCCAGACGCGAAGCCAGCACACCCGAGATGGCACCGCCGATGACGCAGCCGATCAGGGCGCTGGAGGCCGTAAAGCCGTGCATCCAGGACGTATAGGTGAAGTCGGACGCCGTGCGGAAGAACTGGTCGAGGGCCTGTTCGGCACCCGACACAACCGCCGTATCGTAGCCGAAGAGCAGTCCGCCGATGATCGCCACCAGGACGATCGAGAAGAGGTAGGTGCGGCTGCCGGTTGATTGGGATGAAGTCATAAGTTCGATTTTAGGAGATAGGGAAACCGTTGGTGCGGCACAGGGGTCTGCACCCGGGAAGGGCAGGCATGAGGCGGAACGAGCCGCGGAGGCGGCAAAACAGAGAGGGCTCCGCGACAGAACGGAGCATCGCGTCAGGAAACGGCCGTCCCGACGCCGGCCGCACGGGGCGGTCGACGAAGGGTTGCGTCCGTGAGATCCGGGAGGCATCCGAAACGGCGCCTCCCGGGGTGGAAGTATCAGATATAGAGGTTGATCATCGCCTCGTAGAGCTCCTGATGGCCGCTCCGCTGTACGGGTTCGTGCTTGCGGGCGTATTCGGCCACCTGCTCCAGCGTAAGCTTACCCTCCTCGAAGGCCTTGCCCTCGCCCGAGTCGTAGGAGGCGTAACGCTCGCGGAGCATCTTCTCGTAGGGCGAATGGTCGAGGATGTCGGCAGCGATGAGCAGCGCACGCGCCATCGTGTCCATTCCCGAGATGTGGGCGATGAAGATATCCTCCAGATCGGTCGAGTTGCGGCGCGTCTTGGCGTCGAAGTTCGTACCGCCGCCCTGCAGGCCGCCGCCGCGCAGGATGACCATCATGGCCTGTACCAGTTCGTAGAGGTCGATCGGGAACTGGTCCGTATCCCAACCGTTCTGGTAGTCGCCGCGGTTGGCGTCGATCGATCCGAGCATGCCGGCGTCGACGGCGCACTGCAGCTCATGCTCGAACGTATGGCCGGCCAGCGTGGCGTGGTTCACCTCGATGTTGACCTTGAAATCCTTGTCCAGGCCGTGGGCGCGCAGGAAGCCGATCACCGTCTCCGTATCGACGTCGTACTGGTGCTTCATCGGCTCCATGGGTTTCGGCTCGACGAGGAACGTCCCCTTGAAGCCCTTCGCACGGGCGTAGTCGCGTGCCATGCGCAGCATCGTGGCCATGTGCTCCTTCTCGCGCTTCATGTCGGTGTTCAGCAGCGACATGTAGCCCTCGCGGCCACCCCAGAAGACGTAGCAGTCACCGCCCAGTTCGATCGTGGCGTCGAGGGCGTTCTTGATCTGCAGCATCGAGCGGGCCGCCGCATCGAAATCGGGATTCGTCGAGGCGCCGTTCATGTAGCGGGCGTGGCCGAAGACGTTGGCCGTACCCCACAGCAGACGGATCCCCGTCTCCTGCTGCTTCTGCTTGGCGTAGGCGACCATCACCTTGAGGTTCTGCTCATACTCCTCGGCCGTGGCGGCTTCGTCGACCAGATCCACGTCGTGGAAGCAGTAGTACTCGATGCCCATCTTCTGCATGAACTCGAAGCCGGCATCCATCTTGGCCTTGGCGCGCTCGATGGGATCCTGCGCCTCGTTCCACGGGAACTTCTTCGTCCCGACGCCGAACTGGTCGCCACCCTCGGCGCAGAGCGTATGCCACCACGCCATCGAGAAGCGGAACCAATCCTTCATCTTGCGGCCGCGCACGACACGCTCCGGATCGTAGTAGTGGAATGCCATCGGGTTCTTCGAATCCTTGCCCTCAAAGGGGATCTTCCCGACCGTCGGGAAATAACTTTTCGTTGCCATAAGAGGTGTGTTTTATTTGGTTCTATTACTTTATTGTATGGAGTTTTCGTGAAGTTTCGCCTCGACGGCGGCCACCCAGCGGCGGTAGGTTGCCTCAAGCACCTCGCGGTCGGCAGCGACGGGTTCGACCGTCTCGATCCGCCGCAGCGAGGCAAAGGCCTCTTCGCGCGAGCGGTAATACCCGGCCCCGAGTGCCGCACCGCGTGCCGCACCCAGCGCCCCGTCCGTATTGAAGAGTTCGATGCGGGCCCCGGTCAGCGTGGCCAGCGTCTGGCGGAAGAGCGGCGAGAGAAAGAGGTTGGCCGCCCCGGCACGGATGACGTCGGGCTTGAGACCCAGCGTGCGCATGATGTCGATGCCGTAGCGGAACGAGCAGGCGATCCCCTCCTGCGCGGCGCGCAGCAGGTGGGCCGTCGTATGGCGGTTGAGATCGAGATTGAGGATGGCGGCACCGGTCGTGCGGTTGCCCAGGACGCGTTCGGCACCGTTGCCGAAGGGGAGCACCACAACGCCGTCCGACCCCACGGGGGCGGTCTCCGCCAGACGGTTCATCGCAGCGTAGTCGAGCGTCTGCTGCACGACGTGGCGGCGCATCCAGGAGTTCATGATCCCCGTGCCGTTGATGCAGAGCAGGATGCCGTAGCGCGGCTTTTCGGGGGTGTGGTTGACATGGACGAAGGTATTGACGCGCGACTGCGGATCGGCCTTCGGCGTGTCGGTCACACCATAGACCACGCCGCTCGTGCCGCCCGTGGCAGCCACTTCGCCCGCCTCCAGCACATTGAGCGAGAAGGCGTTGTTCGGCTGGTCGCCGGCACGGTACGAGATCGGGGTCCCGGCCGGGATGCCCAGCAGCTGCTCCGTGGCGGCATCGGTCCGGCACTGAACGCCGATCGAGGGATCGGCCTCGGGGATCATCCCGTGCGGAATGCCGTACCAGTCGGCCACGAAATCGGCCCGGCGCTCCTCCCGGAAGTCCCAGAGGATCTGCTCCGAAAGGCCGCTGATGCTCGTCGACAGATGCCCCGAGAGGCGGTAGGCGATGTAGTCGCCCGGCAGCAGGAAGCGGTCGATGCGGGAGAAGAGTTCCGCCTCGTGACGCTTGACCCAGGCCAGTTTCGAGGCGGTGAAGTTGCCCGGCGAGTTGAGCGTATGGCTCAGGCAGCGTTCGCGGCCGATCCCCTCGAGGGCCTCCTCGCCGAGGCCGACGGCCCGCGAATCGCACCAGATGATCGACTTGCGCAGCGGATGCCCCGTACGGTCGAGGCAGACCAGGCCGTGCATCTGGTAGGTGATGCCCACGGAGACGACCTCGCGCATCGGATGGTCGGCGCCGATCCGCCGGATCCCCTCGCAGACGTAGCGCCACCACATCTCGGGGTCCTGTTCGGCCCAGCCGGGCTGCAGCGCCTCGATGGGCATCTCCTGCGCGGGGTTCGTGGCCGAAGCCACACATTCGCCCGTCGCGATGTCGAGCAGCGACACCTTCACCGACGACGAGCCGATATCGATTCCCAAACTTTTCATGGTCATGCTTATGGTTGTTTCGGCTTCGGACCCCGCCGCCGCACCGCTCTCCGCGATCCGGCGACAGCGGCCGACCGGATCAATATTTCCAGTTGTTGATGAAACCCAGCTTCAGCTTCTCCTTGACAGCCCGGCGGTAGGCCGAGCGGTTGAACGTATAATACCGGGCGGGCTTGTGGGCCACCCCCTGCTCCTTCTCGTTGGTCGGGGTCAGGAATCCCGAAGAGAGGATCTTCTTGCGGAAATTGCGGTTGTCGATCTCGATTCCCAGCACCGCGCTGTAGAGGTTCTGCAGCGCCCGGATCGTGAATTTGCGCGGCAGCAGCTCGAAGGCCACCGGCGACTGCAGCATCTCGCGGCACAGCACCGAGAGGGCCGTCGTGAGGATCTGCTTGTGGTCCATGGCCAGCCGCTGGATCGAATCGACATCGACCCACTGCGCCCCCTTGGCCGTGGTGTAGGCCACCGTCCGGCTGTCGAGCTTCACCAGGGCGTAGTAGCCGACCGTGACGACCCGCTCGCTGTGAATTCCGTGATAGCGGTTAATCCACTCCAGCTCCTCGCCGCTCACGCGATTCGGATCGGAGAAGATATCCATCTGTTTGAGGTAGACATCCTTGAGGCCCGTAGCCTCCTCAAGAACCCGGTAGGCCGCCTCGGGAAGCGTTTCATTCTCGAGGATCATCGCCCCGGGCAGCTTCAGCGGATCGAGATTCGAATCGGGTTTGTAGTAGCGCCGTTCGATCAGGAGCACCTTGAGCGACTTCCCGTTGAAGCCGAAGACGGCGCAGTCGACCGACAGCGATTGGTTCATCTGAATGGACATGAGTAGCGGAAGTTTCAGGTTACGAGAGTAAAATTACCCAATCTTCACCGGGTTTGCAAACTTATCGCCATTTATACGCCATCAGTTCAAAAAAAAGGGCAAATGCCCCCTCTCGGCCCGCTCAGCAGGGCAAACCCGCCCACGGGAGGATAGTCCCGGAATTACGCTAACAGACCACCTCCCGCATCGGGCTTCCGTCCACCGCCCTCTTCCGGGCAAAATGCGGGAAAGCTCTTGTTCGGCGCCTCCGAAATATGTACCTTTGTACGCTGTGGAGACCCGACGGTCGGGACTTCCCCAACAACCTGGAAACTCACCATACCGTATAACATGAAAAAAACACTTCTCCGGTTCGCAGCCCTCGCGGCGGCATTCACGCTCGCCGGCTGCGGACAAGACACCTCCGTCACCTCACCCGACGGAACCATCCGGACACGTATCACCCTCGACGAAGCGGGCATCCCCTACCTGGAGGTCGCAGCCGACGGCGAACCGCTTCTCACCCCCTCGCGCCTCGGACTCGAAGCCGACGGGGTGAATCTTTCCGAGGGATTCACCCTCGAGCGCGTCACCCGCGACAGCCGCGACGAGACCTGGACCCAGCCCTGGGGCGAGAACAAGAGCCTGCGCGACCGCCACAACGAGATGGCCGTCGAACTGCGGAATGCCGACGGAGTCGCCCTCGTACTGCGCGTGCGCCTCTTCGACGACGGTCTGGGCTTCCGTTACGAATACCGCACGCCGGCCGACTCGCTGCGTCTGACCGACGAACTGACCCGCTTCCGCTTCGCGCAGGACGGCCCGTCGTGGAGCATCGACGGCAACTACGACACCTACGAACTCCCCTATCGAGAACTGCCCGTCTCGGCCGTCGAACGGGCCAATACCCCCTTCACCTTCCGCGTCGGACACCACTACGGCTCGATCCACGAGGCGGCCCTCTACGACTACCCCGAGATGCACCTGCTGCGCGAGGACTCGCTCTGCTTCAAGGCCGAACTGGCTCCGCTGCCCGACGGCGTGAAGGCGCGTCTGGGCGGGAGTTTCACAACACCGTGGCGCACGCTGCAGCTCGGTGACCGCGCCGTGGATCTGATCAATTCGGCACTGATCCTCAACCTGAACGAGCCGTCGAAGATCGCCGACACGTCGTGGATCCGCCCGCAGAAGTACGTCGGCGTCTGGTGGGGCATGCACCTCGGCACGCACGTCTGGACCCTCGGCCCGCGCCACGGCGCCACGACCGAAAATGCCATCCGCCACATCGACTTCGCCGCCTCAAACAACATCCAGGGCGTCCTGTTCGAGGGGTGGAACCGCGGCTGGGAGAACTGGGGCGGCAACCAGCAGTTCGACTACGTCGAGCCCTACGAGGATTTCGACCTGGAGCGCATCGCCCGCTACGCCGCCGACAAGGGCGTCGAACTCTGGATGCACAACGAGACCGGCGGCAACATCCCCGACTACGAGGCCCACATGGAGGAGGCGATGAAGCGCTACGCCGAACTGGGCATCCACACCCTCAAGACGGGGTATGCCGGCGGCTTCCGCGACGGATACTCCCACCATTCGCAGTACGGCGTGCAGCACTACCAGCGCGTCGTCGAACTGGCGGCCCGCTACGGGATCATGCTCGACGTCCACGAACCGATCAAGGAGACCGGCATCCGCCGCACATGGCCCAACATGATGACCCGCGAGGGGGCCCGCGGCATGGAGTGGAACGCCTGGTCCGAAGGCAACTCCGCGGAGTACCTCTGCACGCTGCCCTTCGTGCGGCTGCTGAGCGGCCCGATGGACTACACGCCCGGCATCTTCGACATCTACTACGAACGCGCCAAGGCCGATCCGGGACGCATCCAGTGGAACGGCGACAACTCGCAGTGCTGCATCAAGACGACGCTGGCCCGCCAGATCGCCAACTGGGTGATCATCTACTCGCCGCTGCAGATGGCCTCGGATCTGATCGAGAACTACGAGGGGCATCCGGCCTTCCAGTTCTTCCGCGACTTCGACGCCGACTGCGACTGGTCGGAGGCGCTGCAGGGCGAGATCGGCGACTGGATCGTCGTGGCACGCCGCGCCGGCGACCGTTACTTCCTCGGCGCCGGTACGGACGACGAGGCCCGCACGATCGATCAGCCGCTCGACTTCCTGAAGCCCGACGTCACCTACAACGCCCGCATCTACGCCGACGATCCGCAGTCGACGCTCCGCACCGCCTACCGCATCGAGGAGCGTCGGGTGACGGCGGCCGACACGCTCCGCCTCGAGATGGCCGCCTCGGGCGGCTGTGCCGTCAGCTTCCTCCCCGCAACCGAATAGGAGGGGGCGACACGAAAAGCAGCGAGCCGATCCGGATCACCGGATCGGCTCGTCTGTTGTTTGCAGGGTGCGGAATCAGGCCGTCTGCCCGTCGCCGGCAGCCTCCTCCTTTTGGGGATCGTGCGAGAAGGGGACCACGCGCGTGAGAATGAAGGCCGGGATCGTGGCCAGCAGCGACCACAGGAAGAAGGCCTTGTAACCGACGGCATCGCTAATCACGCCGCTGATCATGCCCGGCAGCATCACGCCGAGGTTGGCCAGCGCCGTACCGAAGGCGTAGTGGGCCATCTGGTGCTTGCCGGGGGCCACCTGCTGCATGATGAAGAGCGTCAGGCCGACGTATCCGAATCCGTAGCTGAAGTATTCGAAAACGATCGCCGCGCAGACCAGCACCGGATTCTCGGGCTGCAGCCACGCCAGCAGGGCGTAGACGGCAAACGGCACATTGAAGATGCAGCAGAGCGGGAAGAGCGCCTTGCGCAGGCCGCGCCACGAGATGAAGTAGCCGCCGAGGATCGAGCCGATGACGAAGGCCGCCACGCCGAACGTGCCGTAGTAGAGGCCGATCTGGCTCTTGGTGAGGGCCAGTCCCTGATCGGCCACGGGGGCCTTGAGGAAGAGCGGCACGATCTTGATGACGAGCCCCTCGGCGAAGCGGTAGAAGACGATCAGCGCGATGTAGATCCAGATGTAGCGCTTCTGGAAGAAGAGCCGGAAGACCTCCCACGTCTCGCGCATCGTGTCGCGGACGTTGCCCGCGGCCTGCACCGTGGCGGCACCGCCCGAGGGGAGGATCCGTGCGTGGTAGAGTCCCAGCAGGAAGAGCAGCGCGCCGCTCGCCCCCATGATGATCATCCAGGCGTAGAGCACGCCGACGTGCTCCTCGAGCAGTCCGGCCAGGTAGACCAGACCGCCCATGGCCGTCACCTTGGCGATGTTGTAGAAGGCCCCCTGCCAGCCGATGTACTGGGCCTGTTGCGTCGGGGTCAGTTCGTGGATGTAGAGGCCGTCGAGGGCGATGTCGTGGGTCGAGCCGCTGAAGGCCAGCACGGCCATGATGGCCACCACGTAGGGGAAGAAGTTCGGCAACGGCAGCGCCATGGCCACCAGTGCCAGCGAGATGCCCGAAAGCAGTTGGGTCGTGACGACGAAGAACTTCTTCGTGCGGTACATCTCCAGCAGCGGGCTCCAGAAGGGTTTGAGCGACCAGGGCAGGATGAGCAGCGAGGTCCAGAAGGCCACCTGGGCGTCGCTGATGCCGAAGTCGTTGAACATGATCGGTGCAACCAGATTGAGCATGATGAACGGCAGTCCCATGGCGAAGTAGGCTGTCGGAACCCATGCAAGCGGGGAGATTTTTCTCTTTTGAGTCATAAAGGTCAGGTCTCGGGTCTTTTTATCCGGACAAAAGTAACCAAAAAAAACGTGCGTTCCAAGCATTCCGGACGAAACGACCCTTACACTCAGCCGGATCCGCCGTCGGAGCGTCCCGTGACGGGGATTGGCCGGCCGGTCCCGGAGAACTTCCGGACAGTGGCTGCAGGCAGCCGGGCAACGGCACGGACCTCCGGGTGGCGGCAGCGTACAGCCTGACAATCGGAGGAATCTTCCTGCGGCGGCGGTATCGGGCAGCCGGGCAGCTGCACAAGGTCCCGGCAGCACGGAGCCGGAAAGTCCGGGAGAGGTCCTGTGAAGGCCTCCTCGGGTTAGGATTTCCCGATTTTTTGGCGTATCTTGGTCGAAAAACCCACCGTCAATGACTCCCGACATTACGTTTACCCCCTTCCGTTCGCGGCACGATGCCGACTGGTCCGAGATCTGGAGCCTCTACGAGGCCTCCTTCCCCACCTGCGAACGCTGGCGGGAGGAGGCTTACGACCGCGCCTTCGACGACCCGCTCTTTGCAGCCGACGCCATCCGCCGCAACGGCCAGGCGGTCGGACTCCTCTTCCACTGGGTCACCCCCGACTTCGACTACCTCGAACACCTCGCCATCTCGTCCCGCCTGCGCGGCCAGCAGCTGGGGTCGCTGGCCCTCGAGGCCTTCTGCCGCGACAACAGACGGCGTATCGTGCTGGAGATCGATCCGCCCGAAGACGAGATCTCAATCCGCCGGCTGCACTTCTACCAGCGGCTGGGGTTCGTCGCCAACCCGCACGAATATATCCACCCCTCTTACCGGAGCCCGTTCCACGCCCACCGGCTGGTGGTGATGAGCCGCCCCGAGGCACTCACCGACGACGAGGCGCGCCGTTTCGCCGACTTCATCCGCGAACACGTCCTGCGTTACTCCGACCACCGGCATCCCGACCTTCCGCGTATCGACTGACCGGGGGACGCCAAACGCAAAAAGCAGACGGTCCGGCAACCGAAAGGCTGTCGGACCGTCGTGTATCGGATCTTAGGCGGCGCCTATGCCAATGCGCCGACCACCCACTTCGTCAGGAAGTAGCCCCCCACGACGAGCCAAACGTAGAGCAGCCCCGCCAGCACGAAGGGTTTGGCTCCGGCCTGCCGGAACTTGTCGATGCTCGTATCGGTGCCCAGCGCCGTCATGGCCATCGTCAGCATGAAGGTGTCGATATACTCGATGGCGCCGTTGAGCGGGATTTCGCGCACGCTGGCCACCCCGCACCAGTGCTGCAGCAGCGAATTGAGGCAGATCACGGCGATGAAGGCGAAAGCGAACCACGGAATCGTGATGCGGCTCTTGCCGCTTGCCGAGGCAGCCTCACCCGTCGTTGCGGCCACGGCCTCGCGACGGCGGCGTCCGGCCAGCGCGAAGCTCATCACCACCAGCACCGGAGCCAGCATCATCACGCGGATCATCTTCGTGATCGTGGCCGTACCGGCGATGCCCAGCGCATCGGTCGGATCCATCGCGTTGCCCGCACCGGCCACGTGGGCCACCTCGTGGAGCGTGCTGCCCGTGTAGATGGCCACGCCCGTATCCGAGAGGCCGTCGAGCAGCCCCGTGCGGTACATGATCGGGTAGAGGAACATCGAGATCGTACCGAAAATAACGACCGTCGAGACGGCGATGGCGGTCTTGTAGCCCTCGCACTTGACAACCGGTTCGGCACCCAGCACGGCCGCCGCACCGCAGATGGCGCTGCCCGTCGAGGTCATCAGCGCCGTATCGCGGTCGAGTTTCAGCAGGCGACCCAGCAGTACGCCGCCCAGGATCGTCACCACCACAACCACCAGGTCAACCACCACGGCCGGAACCCCGACAGCGGCCACCTGGGCCAGCGTCAGGCGGAATCCGTAGAGGATGATACCCCACCGCAGCACCTGTTTGGTGCAGAACTTGATGCCCGGCACCCACGTTTCGGGGAGTTTGTTACGCAGGCTGTTGGCATAGAGCATGCCCAGCACGATACCGACGATCAGCGGGCTGAACGAAAGCCGCTTGACGACGGGAATTTCGGCGATGTAGAACGCCGCGAACGAAAACAATGCAATCAGAAGGATTCCGTGGAGGGTATTTGCCCGGTTGCCTTTTTCCAACATACGATAACTTTTTTTGAGTTCCGGCCGCAAAGATCGCACCTTTTATCGAGGTACCCAACAAAAGAGGGTTATATCCCATAACCTGAAGTTATGGAGCGCCGGATCAACGGCTCGCCAGGGCAAAATCCATGAACTGCCGCACGAGACGGGCCGGATGGGCCTCGCTGTGGACAAAGACGAAGTCCCGGAGCAGCGGCAGCCCCTCCAGATCGACAATCCGCAGCGCATCGCTGCGCAGCTCGTCGACCACCGAGAAGGCCGAGACGATCGCCATGGCGTCGCTGTTGCGCACGAAACGCTTGATCCCCTCGGTCGAGCCGATCCGCAGCACGACATGCAGCTGCGAGAGGCGGATGCCGCGTTCGGCCAGCGCCGCGGAGATCACCTCGAGGGTTCCCGAACCGTTTTCACGCAGCACCAGCGGGATCCGCTCCAGCTCCTCGGGCCGCAGGGACTCCACACGGGCATAGCGTCCGCCCGTCCGGGCCACCAGCACCAGTTCGTCGGGCCGGAAGAGCGTATAGTGCAGCCCCTGGCGGCGGCTGACGCTCTCGACCAGCCCCAGATCGATCCGCCGGCCGTCGAGCGCCTCCTCAACCTGACCGCTGTTGCCCGAGAGAAGCGTGAGGCGCACCTTCGGGAAGCGGGTCGTGAAGCGGGCCAGAATCGGCGGCAGCAGGTATTGGGCAATGGTGGTGCTGGCACCGAGGCGCAGTTCGCCCTCGGTCTGCCCCGTGCAGAGGCTCATCTCATACTCCAGGCGGCGGTAGTCGTCGGCCACGCGTTCGGCCGACTCCAGCAGCGTGCGACCCGCCTCGGTCAGCTCCAGACGGCTGCCCCGACGCGTGAAGAGCTGGACTTCGTAACGGGATTCCAGTTCGCCGATGTGTTTGCTGACGGCCGGTTGCGAGATGCAGAGCTGCTCGGCCGTACGCGTGAAGCTCAGCGTACGGGCCGCGGTGATGAAGACCCGGAGGCGGAAATCGTCCATGGCATCAGCCCAGATGACCCTCGGCCGCGAATTCGGCGACCGAACGTACGTAGTGGTCGATGGTCTCCTGCATCGAGACGAACGACTTGCCGCCGGCGGCATTCTTGTGGCCGCCGCCGTTGAAGTACTTGCGGGCGAAGAGGTTGACATCCACGTCGCCGCGCGAACGCAGCGAGACGCGGATAAACTTGCGGTGGGCCAGGAACATGGCCGACATCTTGACCTTTTTGATCGTCAGGGCGTAGTTGACAAAGCCCTCGCTGTCGCCCTGCTGGAACTGGAAGCGGCGCATCTCGTTCTCCAGGAGCGACATGTAGGCCACCGTCCCGTCCTGGATGAGCTCCATCTTGCGGTTGATGGCGTAGCCGAACAACCGGGCGCGGCCCTCGGTGTAGGCGTTGTAGACGCTGTTGTGGATGGCCGGGATACTGATTCCCTTCTCGACGAGCACCGCCACGGCGCGGAACAGCTCGGGCGTGAGGAACGAGAAGGCGAAGTTGCCCGTATCGGTCATCATGCCGACGTAGAGCAGTTCGGCCATGTTGCGCGTGATGGCCTCGACGCCGCACAGCGCCTCGATGATGCTGTAGACCAGAAAGCACGTGCTCGACGAATCGGGGTGCGAGAAGAGCAGGTCGAACCCCTCGTCGGGCGAGAGGTGGTGGTCGATCAGCACCCGCACGGCCGAGGTGTTCTGTTCGATGGTCTGGCTGAGGTTTTCGAGCCGCGAGATGGCGTTGAAATCGAGGCAGAAGAGGATATCGGCCTCCTCGACGGCGCGGGCGGCACGACCCTCGGTATCGGTCTTGAAGATCACCACCTCGTCGATACCGGGCATCCAGTCCAGGAAGTAGGGATACTTGTTGGGCACGATGCAGGTCACCGTATGTCCCATCGTGCGGAGCACTTCGGCCCAGGCGAGCGACGATCCGACGGCATCCCCGTCGGGATTGGTATGGGACAGGATGACGATATGCTGTGCGGGGCGGGCCAGCAGCTCCCGCAGGCGTTCGATATGCTCTTTCGACAGTTCCATCGGCAATTGCGCTTTATGGTGGGGCACCGCAAAGATACAAAAAAAGAGAGAGATCGCAAACTCCCGTCGGGAATCCCTTCGGCGGAGTCAGCTCCTCCCGCCGGAGGGGTGGGGATTACTCTCCGTCGCCGGCCGTCGTTGCGGTCCGGAGACCGGCAGTCTGTTGGTCGGCGGCCTGTTGGTTGGAGGTCCGGTGGTCGGCGGCGTACTTGCGGCACCAGGGCGCGATGCCGCACTCCGCACACTTCGGGGCCCGGGCCGTGCAGACATAGCGGCCGTGGAGGATCAGCCAGTGGTGGGCGATCGGCAGCAGATGCTTCGGGATGTTCTTCTCGAGGGTGAGTTCGGTCTGGAGCGGGGTCTTCGAACGGGTCGTCAGGCCGATGCGCTCCGAGACGCGGAAGACGTGTGTGTCGACCGGCATCACCTCCTTCTGCCACAGCACCGCCCCGAGGACGTTGGCCGTCTTGCGGCCGACGCCCGGCAGCGTCTGCAGCGCCTTCAGGTCGCTCGGCACCTCGCCGCCGAAGTCCGCGCAGAGCTTGCGGGCCATGGCGGCCAGATTGCGCGCCTTGTTGTTCGGATAGGAGATGCTGCGGATGTAGGGGAAGATCTCCTCGGCCGTTGCGGCCGCCATGGCCTGCGGCGTGGGGAAGGCGGCAAACAGGGCCGGCGTAGTCATGTTGACCCGCTTGTCGGTACACTGGGCCGAGAGGGCCACGGCCACCAGCAGCTGAAAGGGATTCTCATAGTGCAGCTCGCTCTCGGCCACGGGCATGTGCTCCGAGAACCAGCCGATGATCCCCTCGTAACGCTCTTTTGTTCTCATAGGCTTTTATGTCGTCTGAACAGCAGTTTCTTCACCAGAAAGACCGCCCCGTCGGGGCAGAACAGCAGCCGCGGGCATTCGCACACGTCGTGCCACCACCGGGCGAGGTACTCCCCGAGCGGGCTGTCGCCCCACGAGAGGATCCACAATGCCACGCGGTGACGCCGCCGGAGGATCCGCCAGCGGTTGCGCCCCCCGGTGTATCGGGCATCGAACCAGAGGCTGATCCCCAGGAAGGAGTCGCGTCGTGCCAGCCGTCCGCGGTACGAACCGCCATGGCTCACGCTCCCGGCCAGCCGCCGGTGGACGGCCGTCACACGGTCGATGTGGCGGATCCGCGAACGGCGGGCGAACCACAGCCACATCGGCCAGTCGTCGGTCAGCCATTCGGGATGGGTCTCGGGACGGATCTCGGCATAATAGGCCGCAATCAGCTCGCGGCGGGCCAGCGTCGTGCAGTTCGGCACCGAGATGCCGAGCAGCATCTCCTCGAAATCGGTATAGTGGCGGTCGGGGTCGGGACGCAGTTCGCCGCTCGCCTGCAGGTACTCGTTGACCGACGTGTAGCACATCCCGCACTCGGGGTCGGACTCCATCAGTTCGACCTGCATCTGCAGCTTGCGGGGATCGCTCCACCAGTCGTCGCCATCACAATAGGCGACATACTTTCCGCGGCACGCCTCGAACGTGCGCCGGTAGTTGGCCCGCCAGCCGACGTTCGCCGACGAGGTCACCACGCGGATCCGGTCGGGATAACGCCCCGCATAGGCTTCGCAGATGACCCGCGTGCCGTCCGTACTGCAGTCCTCTCCGAGGACGAGTTCCACGCCGAACGTCGTGCGCTGCGACAGCACCCCCTCGATCGCCCGCGCCAGATAGGGGGCATGGTTATAGGTGGTCATGCAGACCGAAACCAGCGGGGCCGCCCCGCTCATCACCGTTGTCGGCGTTTGCGTTGTTGTCGTCATCGCCGTCAGAGTTTGGTCAGTTTGGCAAACTTCGCCAGCAGGGTCTTCTCGCCCGCATGGTCGAAGCGCACCACCAGTTTGTGATCCGTGGCAAGGGTCTCGATCCGTTCGATGATCCCCGTTCCGAACTTCGGGTGCTCGACCCGCTCCCCGACGGTGTAACCGCCCGCCGAAACACCCTCCGCAGCACCGCCCGTCGCGGCTCCGGCTCCCGGATCGGTCGGCCGGACACCGACCCGCCGCATCCCCTCGGTCGAGGTGCGCAGCGGTTCGACCAGGGCCGGATCGGGTCTTCCCGCCGGGCGCTGGGGCTGGGCGGCCCGGGCAAAGTGGCGCGCCGGGCCCGATTCACCCTCCGACGACGCTCCGTAGCCGGTGCTCCGGCCGCTGCCGGATGCCGTGCGTCCGGCCCCGAAGCCGTTGCCGCCGTAACTGCCGCGTCCGTACGAACCGGATGCAGCCCCGCCGCGTGCCCCGTAGCCGGCAGCACCGCCGGCCGGAGCACCGGAGCGCCCGCCCTGCTTCTGCTGCTGGAAACGGTAGTCGAAACGGCGGCGCAGCACGTCGATGGCCGTCGGCCCCTCGTCGCCCGGACGCCGGCGCTCCTCCTCCAGATCGACCTCGCTCTCGACGTAGCGCGGGTCGATCTCGCGCAGGAAACAGCTCGGACGCGAGAACTCCATGTTGCCCCACTTGAAGCGCATCTCGGCATAGGAGATCGTCGCCGAGACCTTGGCCCGCGTCAGGGCCACGTAGAAGAGGCGCCGCTCCTCCTCGATGCCGTCGGGCGATTCGGCCGCCCGCTGCGAGGGGAAGAGGTTCTCCTCCATGCCCACTATATATACATATTTGTATTCGAGCCCCTTGGCCGAGTGGACCGTCATCAGGGTCACCTTGTTGCTGCTCTCGGGGTCGTCCTTGTCCATGTCCGACATGAGCATCATGTTCTGCAGCCACTCCTCGACGGTTGCCTCCTCGTCGGGCTGGCGCTCGCCGTTGCGGATCTCGGCGTCGCACCGCTCCTTGAACTCCTGCATCGAGTTCAACACCTCCTCGATGTTGTCCAGCGCCGAGGTCGCCTCGGGCGAATTCTCGGCCCGGTAGGCGGCGATGATCCCCGACCGCGTGGCCACCTCCAGACCGAAGTCGTAGAGTCCCTTATCGGTGCGGGCGAGCGACAGCGAACGGATCAGCGCCACGAACTCCGTCACCTTGCGCACGATGGTCCGCTGCACGGCATCGGCCGGCGGTTCGGCCACCAGCGCGTCGATCGCCTCCCACATCGAGACGCCCCGTTCGGCGGCCAGTGCGGCGATACGCTGCACCGTTGTATCGCCGATGCCGCGCGCCGGGTAGTTGATGATCCGGCGGAAGGCCTCGTCGTCGCGCGGGTTGATCACCACGCGGATGTAGGCCATCAGATCCTTCACCTCCTTGTGGTCGTAGAACGACGAGCCCTTGTAGATGCGGTAGGGGATGCCGCGGCGGCGGAGGTTGTCCTCCAGCACGGCCGACTGGTTGTTCGTGCGGTAGAGGATCACCGCCTCCGACCAGTCGTCCCCCGCGGCCCGCACCTTGTCGCGCAGGTCCGAAACCACCATCTCGGCCTCCTCCCGGTCGGTGTAGGCCTTCAGGATGCGGATCTTCTCCCCCTGCGCCCCCTCCGAGAAGCAGTTCTTCTCCATGCGCTTCGCGTTGTGGACGATCACCGAGTTGGCCGCCTCGACGATCGTGCGCGTCGAGCGGTAGTTCTGCTCCAGCTTGAAGACCTTCGCATCGGGGTAGTCGTTGCGGAACGAGAGGATGTTCTCGATCTTCGCCCCGCGGAACGAGTAGATCGACTGCGCATCGTCACCCACGACGCACACCTTCGAGTGGTGCTGCGACAGCCGCCGGATGATCACATACTGCGCGTAGTTCGTATCCTGATACTCGTCGACCAGGATGTACTGGAAGAGCTCCTGATAGCGGGCCAGCACGTCGGGACAGTCGCGCAACAGGATGTTGGTCTGCAGCAGCAGATCGTCGAAATCCATCGCGCCGTTGTGCTTGCAGCGCTGGCAGTAGACGTTGTAGACGTGGCCGAAATCGGGGATCTGCAGCTGCCGGTCCTCGGCCGCCAGCGACGAGTTGGCCAGATAGGCCCCCGGGGTGATCAGTTTGTTCTTGGCCAGCGAGATGCGCGAGGCCACCACCCCGGGCTTGTACTTCTCGTCGGGGAGGTTCATCTCGCGGATGACCGTCTTGAGCAGGTTGCGGCTGTCCGACGAATCGTAGATCGTGAACGACTCCGAGAAGCCGATCCGGTCGGCATTCTCCCGCAGGATGCGCGAAAAGACCGAGTGGAAGGTGCCCATGCGGATATAGCGGCTGCGGTTGTCGGGCAGCATCCCGGCAATGCGGTCGCGCATCTGCTCGGCGGCCTTGTTCGTGAAGGTCAGCGCCAGGATGTTCCACGGCTTGACCCCCTGTTCGATCATGTAGGCGATGCGCGAGGTCAGCACGCGCGTCTTGCCCGAGCCGGCCCCCGCTATGATGAGCGACGGCGAGTCGTAGTTGACGACCGCCGCCCGCTGGGCCGGATTCAGCCCCTTCAATATCGGTGATTCGTTGGATTCCATGCCTGCAAAGGTAATAAGAAATCGACGAACAAATCCGTCCGCGGCGCACTATTATTTCATCCGCCGCCCTCCGGCCGGATGCCGCCCCCGCGTCCGGTGCGGCAGGTCACCCTCCCGCCGCAAAACCGGCAGGCCGTCCCCGGAGTACACCCCGGAGAGCGCTCCGGAGAGCCGCCGCCCGCCAGCCCGTCCGAAACGACCATGAAACGGCCCGCAAACCGCTCCGCAACGGGCTCCGGCCGCCGAAAATCGCATTTGCGAAGGAATATTTTCGGAAGAAAATAATAACTTTGCATCCGAATCGTTAACAATTTACACACGGCATCCTCCGCATTCGTTCCTCACTCCGATCCGGGGCGCCCGACCTGCCGACTCCGCGATCTCCGACGCGCCGGGGCACCCGCCTGCGGGCGACTTCAGGAATCCCCCCGGAAACGGACCCTGCGAACGAATCCGCCCGATGCCCGCCGTACGGATCCAGAACAAACAACGAACATAGACAATGAGCGAAGTCATCAACATCAAGGAACTCAACGAGCGCATCGAACGCGAATCGGTCTTCGTCGATACGCTCCGCACCGAAATGGGCAAGGTCATCGTGGGTCAATCGCACCTGATCGATACGCTGCTGATCGGTCTGCTCTCCAACGGACACATCCTCCTCGAGGGTGTCCCGGGTCTGGCCAAGACGCTGGCCATCACGACGCTGGCCAAGGCCGTCGACGCCGATTTCTCGCGTATCCAGTTCACCCCCGACCTGCTGCCTGCCGACCTGATCGGTACGCTCATCTATTCGCAGAAGAGCGAGGACTTCGTCGTCCGCAAGGGCCCGATCTTCGCCAACTTCGTGCTGGCCGACGAGATCAACCGTTCCCCGGCCAAGGTGCAGTCGGCACTGCTCGAGGCCATGCAGGAGCGTCAGGTCACCATCGGCGACAACACCTATCCCCTGCCGCAGCCCTTCCTGGTGCTGGCCACGCAGAACCCCCTCGAACAGGAGGGTACCTATCCCCTGCCCGAGGCGCAGGTCGACCGTTTCATGCTCAAGGCCAAGATCTCCTATCCCAAGAAGCAGGAGGAGCGCGACATCGTGCGCATGAACCTCTCGGGCGCCGGCATGCCGCAGGTCAACAAGGTCATCACGCCGGACGACATCGTCAAGGCCCGCAAGGTGGTCGAGGATGTCTACATGGACGAGAAGATCGAGAAGTACATCGTCGACATCATCTTCGCCACGCGTGAGCCGGCCGAGTACAACCTCCAGAAGCTGCAGAACCTGATCGCCTACGGCGGATCGCCGCGTGCGTCGATCTCGCTCGCGAAGGCCGCCCGGGCCTACGCCTTCATCCGCCGCCGCGGATATGTCATCCCGGAGGATGTGCGCGCCGTCTGCCACGACGTGCTCCGCCACCGTATCGGTCTGACCTACGAGGCCGAAGCCGAAAACATCTCCACCGAGGAGATCATCACCGACATCCTCAACAACGTAATCGTACCCTAACGATGCAGGAGAGCGAGAACGATATTCTCAAACGCGTCCGCAAGATCGAGATCAAGACCCGCGGTCTGTCGAACGAGATCTTCGCCGGAAAGTACCATACGGCTTTCCGCGGACGGGGCATGTCGTTTTCCGAGGTCCGCGAGTACCGCGCCGGCGACGACGTGCGCGACATCGACTGGAACGTCACGGCCCGGTCGCGCAAACCCCATATCAAGGTCTACGAGGAGGAGCGCGAACTGACGATGATGCTGCTGGTCGACGTCTCGGCCTCGCGCATGTTCGGATCCACCGACCGCCTGAAGAAGAACATCATCACCGAAATCGCCGCCGTGCTGGCCTTCTCCGCCGCGCAGAACAACGACAAGGTGGGCTGCATCTTCTTCTCGGACCACGTCGAGAAGTTCATCCCCCCGAAGAAGGGGCGCAGCCACATCCTGATGATCATCCGCGAGCTGATCGGCTTCCGCCCCGAAGCTACGGGCACGAAGCTCTCGGAGCCGATCCGCTTCCTGACGAACGTCAACAAGAAGCACTGCACGACCTTCATCCTCTCGGACTTCATGGATTCGTCGGGCGACCGCACGGCGCTGGACGACGCCCTGAAGATCGCCGGCAGCCGCCACGATCTGGTGGGGATCCGCGTCTACGACCCCCGCGAAACGGAGCTGCCCGACGTGGGGATCGTCGAGCTGCGCGACGCCGAGAGCGGCCGCAAGGTCTGGGTCGACACCTCCTCGCGCGCCGTACGCGACCACTACGCCGCCTCGTGGCGGCAGCTGAGCGACGAGATCGACTCGACGCTCAAACACAACCGTATCGATACGGCCACGATCTCCACCGACGGCGACTACGTGGCCGAACTGATGAAACTCTTCAAACAGCGATGAAACGACACTTTGCCATAGCGCCGTGCGGCTTTCTGCTGCTGGCGGGACTCCTCCTGGCTCCGACCTTCGCGGCCCGGGCCCAGCAGGAGGTGCCCGTCGTCACGGCGCACGTCGAACCCGACAGCATCATGATCGGCGACCGGTTCGACTATGTGATCGACGTCGAGAAGGATCTCGTGCAGGTGGTCGACTTCCCGGTCTTCGAGCCCCGCGACGGAAAGATCGAACTCGTCGAGAGCTGCCCCGTCGATACGCTCGAACGCAACGGCCGCCAGCTCCGCCTCCGCAAGCGCTACCGTCTGGCCGCCTTCGACGAGGGCAAGTACAACCTCGGCGTGGCGCAGGTCCTCTATGCCGACAAGAACATCGTCGACACGCTCAGCAGCCGCGATTCGCTCTACCTCGAGGTCACGACCTTCCAGATCGACTCCACGTCGCAGTCGATCTACGACCTGAAGGGGCAGAAGACGCTGCCGTTCCAGCTCCGCGAGATCAAGGACTACATCACGTGGGGCATCCTCATCCTGCTGCTTCTGGGGGCCGGCGTCTGGGGGCTGCAGCGCTGGCTCGCCAAACGCGGCAAGCGGCTGGGCGACCTCTTCAAGCCAGCACCTCCGCTGCCGCCCCACGTGGCCGCCATCCAGGCCCTCGAGACGCTCCACAACCAGAAACTCTGGCAGAACAACCGCCACAAGCAGTACTATTCGGGACTGAGCGACATCCTGCGCACCTACATCGCCGCCCGCTGGGGCGTCGGCGCCATGGAGAAGACCTCGGACGAGATCATCGAGACGATGCGCGGCATCGAACTCCCGGACAAGGCCCGCATGGACCTGACATCGATCCTGCGTGACGCCGACCTGGTGAAGTTCGCCAAGGCGACGCCCGATGCCGAACAGAACGAGGCGGACTATCTGAAAGCCTACTACTTCGTCGAGGAGACCAAACTCGTCGAGGAGCAGACCCCGGCATCGGAGGCCGAGGCACTGGAGAAAAAAATGTGACAACCATGCACAAGAGACTTTTCATCACCCTGCTGCTGATGGTGGCAGCCGCCGCGGTCCAGGCCCAGCGGATGCCCGAACGCTCGCTCGTGCGCAAGGGAACCCGTCAGTACAACAAAGGCAACTACGAGGAGGCAATCGGCCGTTATGAAGCGGCCCTGAAGGCGGCTCCGGGGCAGTTCGAGGCGACCTACGACCTCGGCAACGCCCTCTACAAGGCCGACCGTTTCGACCGCGCCGAGCAGACCATGCAGCAGGCTGCGGCCGACTCGCTGCGTTCGGATACGGAGCGGGCCGAGGCCTTCTACAACCTGGGAAACGCCCAGTTCAAACAGAAGAAGTACAAGGAGGCCCTCGAGAGCTACAAGCAGTCGCTGCGGCTCAACCCCGCGGACATGGAGGCCAAGTACAACTACGCCTACACGAAACGGCTGCTCGACGAGAACCAGAACGGCGGCGGTGGCGGCAACGATCAGGACAAGAACCAGAACAAGGATCAAAACCAGAATCAGAACCAAAACCAGAACGGCGGTCAGAATCAGCAGAACCAGCAGAACCCCAATCAGGATCCCAAGCAGAATCCGCAGAATCAGGACCAGAACCAGGATCAGAACCAGGGGCAGAATCCGGATCAGGACCGCAACAAGGGCGACAACGGCGACCGCAACGGGGACGAAAAGCCCGGCGAGGGTCAGCCGACCCCTTCAGGCATCTCGCCCCAGGAGCAGCAGCAGATGCTCGACGCCATTCAGGCTCAGGAGGACAAGACGCAGGAGAAGCTCAAGGAGAAGATGAAGGGCGTCGTGGTCCGCGGCAAGAAAAACTGGTAAAAACGTAGATTATGCACTTCGCATCACCCCATTATCTCTGGCTGCTCGTGCTGCTCGTGCCGATGGTCGCCTACTACGTGTGGCGGACCCTGCAGGGCGGTGCGGCCATCCAGATCTCGACCGTGCGTGGCGTCATGGGGGCTCCGCGTACGTTCCGCTACTACCTGCGGCACCTGCCCTTCGTGCTGCGCGCCGCAGCCTTCTCGCTGCTGGTCGTGGCGCTGGCCCGGCCCCAGGACGTCGAACAGAATGTCAACACCAATACCGAAGGAATAGACATCATGCTGGCCATCGACGTCTCGGGCTCGATGCTCGCCCGTGACTTCCAGCCCGACCGCATCACCGCCGCCAAGGAGGTGGCCGGTTCGTTCATCGCCGACCGCTACGGCGACCGCATCGGTCTGGTGGCCTTCGCCGGCGAGGCCTTCACGCAGAGCCCGCTGACCACCGACCAGAGCACGCTGCAGACGCTGCTGGCCCGTATCCGCAGCGGTCTGATCGAGGACGGTACGGCCATCGGCAACGGTCTGGCCACGGCCATCAACCGGCTGCGCGAGAGCGACGCCAAGTCGAAGGTCGTGATCCTGCTGACCGACGGCGTGAACAACCGCGGCGAGATCACCCCGCTGACCGCCGCCGAAATCGCCAAGGCACAGGGCATCCGCGTCTACACGATCGGTGTGGGCACGGAAGGAATGGCCCCCTATCCGGCCATCGACATGTTCGGCAACCTCACGTTCGTCAAACAGAAGGTCGAGATCGACGAGAAGACCCTCACGGCCATGGCCGAAATGACCGGCGGCCGCTACTTCCGCGCCACGGACAAGGCCAAGCTCAAGGCCATCTACGACGAAATCAACCAACTGGAAAAGAGCAAGATCGAGGTGACGGAGCACATCTCCTACCACGAACTCTTCCTGGGATGGGTGCTCGGCGCGCTGGGGCTGCTGCTGGTGGAGTTCCTCCTCTCGAACCTCGTTCTGAAACGTATCCCGTAAAAGAATCCCGTCATGTTCCGATTTGCCAATCCGCAATATCTCTGGCTGCTGGTGGCCATACCGCTTCTGGTGGTGCTCTTCTGGCTCGCCGCCCGCAGCCGCCGCAAAAGAATCGAACGCTTCGGTCACCCCGAGGTGCTCAAGGAGTTGATGCCCGAGGTCTCGACCGGACGCGTCACCCTGCGGTTCATCCTCTTCACGGTGGCCGTGGCGTGTCTGATCCTCGCCGCCGCACGGCCGCAGTTCGGGTCGAAACTCCGCGAGGAGAAGAGCCAGGGCATCGAGATGATGCTCACGGTCGACGTCTCGAACTCGATGCTGGCCGAGGATTTCCAGCCCAACCGCCTCGAACGGACGAAATACGCCATCGGCAAACTCTTCGAGGGGCTGCAGCAGGACCGCGTGGGTCTGGTGGTCTTCGCCGGCGAACCCAAGGTGCAGCTGCCCATCACGTCGGACTACCGCATGGCACGGGCCTTCGCGCGGAAGATCGATCCGTCGCTGGTCTCGGTCCAGGGCACGGCCATCGGCAAGGCCCTCGAACAGTCGCTGCTGGCCTTCTCGAGCGACACCGAACAGAGCCACGGCCGGGTCATCATCCTGATCACCGACGGCGAAAACCACGAGGATGACGCCATCGAGGTGGCCAAACGGGCCGCCGACATGGGGGTCAAGATCTTCACGATCGGCATCGGTACACCCGAAGGGGCCCCGATCCAGATCAACGGCGAGTTCATCAAGGACGAGAACGGCGAGATGGTCGTCTCGAAGCTCAACGAGGAGATGCTGGCCCGGATCGCCGACATCACGGGCGGCGCCTACGTCCGCGCCACGAAGCAGTCGATCGGTCTGGACGAGATTGTCAAGGCGATCAACGAGATGGAGCAGACCGAGCTGTCGACCATCCGCTTCGAGGAGTTCAACGAGCAGTATCAGTATCTCGTACTGGCGGCACTGGTACTGCTGCTGGCGGAGCTGCTGGTGCTCGACCGCCGCAATCCGCTGCTGGCCCATCTGAACATCTTCCGCGAGAAATAGTTGCACACCTGCCGGGGGAGTGGCGCATCGGCAGCGGCACTCCCCTTGCTTTTTTCAGTCATCAACCCGAAAAATCCGAAGTCATGACCCTTCACGATACCCCTGCGGCCCGCATCGAGGCGTTGGCCGCCGCCCAACGGGCCCGTTTCCGCACGGGTGAGACCCTTCCCGAGAAGTTCCGCCGCACGATGCTGCGCCGGCTGGATGCCGCCCTGGTCAACTGGGAGGAGCGACTCTGCGAGGCGCTGTGGGAGGATCTGCACAAGTCGCGCGAGGAGGCCATCCTCACCGAGTTGAGCATCGTCCGGGGCGAAATCCACCACCATCTCGGCCACCTGCGCGAATGGATGCGCCCCGAAAAGCGGGCCACACCGCTCAAGCTGCAGCCGGCCCGGAGCCGCATCGTGGCCGAACCGCTCGGACAGGCGCTGATCGTCGCCCCGTGGAACTACCCCGTGCAGCTGCTGCTGAACCCGCTCGTCGGCGCCATCTCGGCCGGCTGCACCGCCATGCTGAAGCCCTCGCCCCACACGCCGCACGTGGCCGAGGTGCTCGAACGGATGGTCGCCGAGATCTTCGACGAGGAGTACATCACCGTGGTGCAGGGGGGCCGGGAGGTCAACACGCACCTCTTCGCAATGCGCTGGGACGTGATCTTCTTCACGGGAAGCCCGGCGCTGGGACGCGTGGTGATGCGTGCCGCCGCGGAGCACCTCACCCCCGTCATCCTCGAACTGGGCGGCAAGAGCCCCTGCATCGTCGACCGCGGCGCCGACCTGCGGATCGCGGCCCGGCGCATCGCCTGGGGGAAGACGCTCAATGCGGGTCAGACGTGCGTCGCACCGGACTACCTGCTTATCCATCGTGCGCTGCGCGACGCCTTTGTCGAGGCCTACGGCCAGGCGCTGCGCGAGATGCGCGGCGAGGATGCCCGCCAGAGCCGCCACTACGTGCGGATGGTCAGCGACGACGCCTTCGAACGGGTGGCCGGCTACCTCGCACAGGGCCGCATCCTGATCGGCGGCGGGACGGATGCCGGAGAGCGCTACATCGAGCCGACGCTGCTGGGTGACGTCGATCCCGCCTCGCCGGTAATGCAGGAGGAGATCTTCGGGCCAGTGCTGCCGGTGCTGATCTTCGACGAGCTGGACGAGGCGGTGGAGTTCATCAACGGACGCGAGAAACCGCTGGCGCTCTACTATTTCGGCCCGGAGGCGACGGGACGGGAGGTCATCCGTCGCACGTCGTCGGGCGGCGCCTGCCTCAACGACACGATCATGCACCTGGCCAACGACCACCTGCCCTTCGGCGGCGTGGGCCACTCGGGCATGGGACGCTACCACGGCCGCGACAGTTTCGAGGCCTTCACCCACCGGCGCTCGGTGCTGGAGGTCTCGGGACGCATCGACCTGCCTTTCCGCTATCCGCCCTATCGGCTCTTCGACTGGGTGAAGAAGATCCTCTGAGAGGCCTCCGAAGAGGGAGGAGTGCCTCCGTCGGAACCGGATCCGGCGCCACGGCCGGACGAAAACGGGTAAATCGCACGACAATCCGGACTTTTCACGAAAAAATGGCTATCTTTGCAGCGCAGGTCCGCTCTGTCGCTGCCGGCCATCGGCCGGGGGAGGAAAGTCCGGGCAACACAGAGCACCACGCAAGCTAACGACTTGATGGCCGTGAGGTCATGGGAGCGTAACAGAAAACAACCGCCGGTAAAGGCGTCCGGGGAGGACCGTCGCGCCGCAAGGCCAACGCGGATCCGCATCCCGGAATTTCCGATCGGTAAGGGTGAAAAGGCGGGGTAAGAGCCCACCGCGGAGGCAGTGATGTCATCCGGCCGTACGTCCCGTGGGTTGCAAGACCATGTATACCGGCAATTAAGGGTTGCTCGCCCGATGCCGGGGGGTAGGTTGCTGGAGGCGGCAGGTGACTGCCGTCGTAGATAAATGACAGGGGCCCGGGGTTCGCTCCGGGAACAGAACCCGGCTTACAGGGCCTGCACGTACCAAGGGCGTCCTTCCGCATGGCAAGGGCGCCCTTTTTCAATCGAACGCACCGCCCCTCACGCAACCTCCCGCCGGGACAATCCCCGCTTCCCGAAAGTTCCTCCCAAAGAAATCCGCCGCTCCGGCCATCCTCCCGCCGCACAACCTCCGCCGGGACAATCGCCCGCCACCTAGAAGTCCTTTCCGAAACAATTTGCCTGCCGGTTCATCGGCCTGCTCCGCCATTCAGTTATCCCGAACTTCCCGCTTCGGAAGGTATCCCGATATACGCCCTTCATCAAAACGGCACATTTCAATATCGTTTCAACACGATTTCAATCATATTTCGATATGAAATATGAAAAGCCCCGTATAAGCCCAATCCGTCGACAAAAAAAACTTTCAAAGAGGATTTTCCTGCCCAAACACAAGTCCATACGTCTATATAACGACCGGGAATATATAGATACAAGACACTGATTATAAATGCATAATAAGATGAATTGATCTATATTATCAGGTATTGCACTTTCCCGTCTTTCATAAAATAGATAATTTTGCAAAGCAATGAGCCCGACTTACGATTTGTAATTTTTTTAACATTTCTCAATCCATATCACAAGCCAAAACTTGCCAACCTATGAAAAAAACATTTTTACGCATGTTGCTTCCTGCGCTCCTCATCGGTCTGCTTGCATCCTCCTGCATCGAGGACAAGGCAAAAGATGCGGCTGCCAGGCTCATCGTGAGCAAGGTCAGCGTGGAGGTCATCCAGACCGGAACGCTGAGCACCGGATCAAAAGCCACGCTGGACATTCTGGCCAACCGTGGCTATACCATCATCCCTTCAGCCGACTGGCTTTCGGTCGACAAACCCGTCGGGAAAGGCCGCGTGACGGTTGTGATCGATGTCGAGGCCAACGACACCGAGAAAGCCCGCACCGCATACCTCACGGTGACGAGCGAGGAACTGACTGAAACCGTAACCGTAACACAGACGCTCGACCCCGACACCGACGACGGGCTGGAGATCGGCCATGTCTACCTCGAGGACGACTTCGCATGGTGCGAACAGTTCGGAAGCGACGACCAGGTACAGTTCCCCGACCAGAGTTCCACGACGCCCGTCCGCAACGAGTCCGCTGCCGTAGCAAAGTTCGAAGAGATGGGCTACAGCGAGTACAACTACGCCGGCAATGCCTTCTACATGGCCAAGCACTACTTCAAGATGGGCAAGAACAACCAGCAGAACGGACTGGCCATCGACATGGGCAAGTACATCGAGAAGGAGAAATCCTCGACCGTCACGCTGACCTTCGATGCTGCTCCGGTCGTCTCGATCAACGGCTCGGGATCCGACATCACGCTCCGCGGCATCGACGACACATCGGTGACCGTCGAGGTCTACGAAGGCCCGGGGACCGTCGACGGCCCCACCTCCAAGACCAGCGATGCGCTCACCATGTCGAGCGTCACCTCCTGGAACCAGTGGGTAAGTATGAAGGTTACGCTCTACGGCGTCTCCGACCGTTCGCAAATCGTCATACGCTCCACTCAATTCGGACAATCGGGATACCACCGCTGGTACCTCGACAACATCAAGATGGTCAAGGCACCCCGCAACTAAACTGGGTCAATAATCATAAACCGAAACACCATGAATTTCAAACATATGTTATTTAGGGCAACGTCCGCCCTGCTGTTCATGTCGGGAATCGGGCTGGCAGGATGCAACGAAACCGAACCCGATGCATTTCTCACGGTCACCCAGCAGGAGATCGAGGTCGAATATACCGGACTTACCGTTGAGGGAGAGATGGTGAATTTCGAACTGGGGACCAACCGTTCGTGGCAGGCCACCTACGTCGAAGAGTGGATTCACCTCACCCATAGTGAGGGAGACCGCGGCCGTGTACGCATCTTCCTCGACATTGACGAGAACAATACCGGCAAGGACCGCACCGGATTCATTATCTTCGAAGGCGAAGGCGGAACACGCCGCACCATCGCCGTCACGCAGAAACTCAAGGTCGACGCGCTTTCCGTCTCCCCGACGGAGATCACTGTCGTGAAGTCGGGACTGCTCGAAACGGGCGAAAAGGCCGAAATATACCTCTCGACCAACTGCAGCTGGACGATCACCGTTGCCGACGGCAGTGAGTGGATCATCCCGGCCGCCACCTCAGGCGAGGCGGGCGACATGGGGATCGAACTGACTGTCGAGCAAAACAAAACCGGCGGCGAACGCACGGGATCGTTCGTCATCAACGCCGGGTCGAAGAGCGAGACCGTCACCGTCACCCAGAACCTCGAAGGTTTGAAACTCTCCGCCGACAACTTCCGCGTGAACAAATTCGGATTCTCCGACGAGGCCCAAACCCCGCTGACCTTCACGATTACATCCGCCGAAGCATGGACCTCGGCCTGCGACGACTGGTTGTCGATCGAGCCCGCCTCGGGAGAGGCCGGGGAGACGGAGGTGACGCTGCTCGTCGACGAGAACACCTCGGGCGCGCCCCGTGAAGGCGAAGTGAAGATCACCACCTCGCTCAACGGCCTGGAAGCTACGATCACCGTCTCGCAGAACACGAAAACCAACATCTACTACGACGACGGCAAGGCAGTCGGATACGTCTACTACAACGAGCCGTTCGATTGGGCCATCCCGTTCGGCATGGACGACCAGGTCGGGCTCGACGGTGCCAAATGGACGCGGCTCAGCGTTCAGGCAAACGCCGAGATCAAGGCCGCCTGGGCCGAATGCGGCCTCGAGGACCTCAATCCGAGCGCCAACTGCCTCTACATCGCCTCCGACTACCTCCACATGGGTGGCAAAAACAAGCAGACGGGAGTCATCCTTCCGGCCATTGACGTTCCGGCAGGGCAGTGTACCGATGTGGAACTTGCGTTCGAGACCTGCGCCAATATTGGCGGATCGGGAAATCCCGATGCCATTACCGTCACGGTCGAGATTCTTAAAGGCCCCGGCACGGTAAACGGCGACTCGGAGAAGCTGAGCGCCCCCATGACCCCCGATCCGGTCTGGGGATGGACGCCCATGAGCGTAACGTGCTACGGCATCACCGCCGACACCCGGATCGTCATCCGCTCCACACAACAGGATGCAAGCGGCTATTTCCGCTGGTTCCTCGACGACATCAAGATGACGAAAACCGCAGTAGAATAATTTAACGGGACCCAAACATGAAAAACATACTGTCAGATATGAACAAGAGATTTGCAGCGACGGGGAGATCCCTTGGGGGCTATCTTCTGCGCATCGTATGCTGCCTGCTGCTGACGTCAGCCGCGCTGTCCCTGCAGGCACAAACCCGCAACCAGGTGAGCGGCCGGGTGACCGGCCCGGCCGGCGAGCCGCTCGTCGGAGCCACCGTCGTGGTCGTCGGCACGACGACCGGTACGACGACCGACATCGACGGAAACTATGCGATCAACGCCCCGGCCGGCGGGCAGCTGAGATTCTCGTACATCGGATATGCCGAGCAGACCGTGGAGATCGGCACGCAATCGGTCATCAATATCGCCCTGCAGGACGACAGCCAGATGCTCAAGGATGTCGTGGTCATCGGATACGGTACGATGGAAAAGAAGTCGGTGACCTCCTCCATCACCTCGATCAAGGGCGATGACCTGACCGCCGGCATGGGAGGTTCGACAATCGCCACGGTACTTCAGGGCAAGGTCCCCGGACTGACCATCTCGGGAAGCTCCAGCCCCAACAGCAGCAACGGATTCCAGTTGCGCGGCGTGGCTTCGATCAACGCCAGCCAGAGCCCCCTTGTAGTGATCGACGGTATTCCCGGCGGCGACATGCGCGCCCTCATCCAGGAAGACATCGAGTCGATCGACGTACTGAAGGATGCCTCGGCAGGTGCCATCTACGGCACACGCGCGGCCGGCGGCGTGATCCTCATCACGACCAAACGGGCCAAACAGGGGCGCGTAAGCGTAAACTATACGGGAGAATTCTCGATCGAAAGCATCCGCAAATACCCCGACCTGCTCTCCTCGAGCGAGTATGTCGAATACGGGCTCGGCGAGGATTACGGATCGGATACCGACTGGTTCAAGGAGCTGACCAACGAGCTGCCATTCTCGCAGCGCCATACGGTGAGCCTCTCGGGAGGTACTGAGGCCGCCCAGGTCTATACCTCGTTCATGGCCCAGGACCAGAAAGGTATCGTTATCGGCGACAACCGCAAGGACTATTCGGGACGTATCAATGCACGTTTCAACCTCTTCGACGGACTGGTCGAGGTACGCGCCAACGCCCAGTTCCGCGAGACGGAGCGCGACAACCGCAACTCGTCGGGAATCTTCAAGATGGCGTTCGGGCTCAACCCCACCATCCCGCTCTACGACCCCGAGAATCCCTCGGACTACAACGTCGTGGGGAACGGCATCTCCGGCACGAGCTTCAACCCTGTTGCCGACATCATGCTGCGCACGAAAAACGGCAAGGACCAATGGCTGCTGGCCGACGCCACGGTGAAAATCAACCTGATGAAGGGGCTCTCACTGCAAGGGACCGTAGGCATCGACAAGCGCCAGTACCAGGAGTACACCTACGTCTCGCATGACCACAAGGAGTCGATCGACAACAGCCGCCGCGGAGGTGCCTCGCACAAGTTCAGCAAGGATAACCGCGTTTCGGTCGAGGCATACGCCAACTACCACCGCACCTTCGCCGAGGACCATACGCTCGACGTCGTGGCCGGATACAGCTTCTGGCAGGCCGGAGGCGAGAGCTTCAACATGTCGAACTACGACTTCCCGGTCGACGGAGTCGGCCCGTGGGACATGGGCGTCGGTTCGTACCTCACGGACGGCCGCGCCTCGATGGATTCGAGCAAGGACCCGCGCGAACGGCTGCTGTCGCTCTTTGGGCGTGCCAACTACTCGTACAAGGACCGCTACATGGCAACGGTAAGCTTCCGCCGCGAAGGTTCCTCAAAATTCGGCCCGAACAACCGATGGGGTAATTTCTGGGCCGTCTCGGGAGGCTGGCGCCTCTCGAACGAGGCCTTCATGCGCGACATCCGCTGGATCGACGACCTCAAGATCCGCCTCGGATACGGCGTAACGGGTAACAACGGTTTCGGAAACGGCTACACGACCCGTATGTACACGGCCAACGACATGTGGCCCACCAACGGGATCTGGCAGCCCGGATACGGCTCGGTCCGCAACATCAACCCCGATCTGAAATGGGAGGAGAAGTCCGAGTTGAACGTCGGGTTCGATTTCGCGCTCTTCGACAACCGCCTCTGGGGAAAATTCGACCTCTATTACCGTCAGGTCAACGACATGCTCTACAACGTCAACGCCCCGATGCCCCCGATGGTGCACGACACGGTGATGAAGAACATCGGCAGCCTCGAGAACAGAGGCTGGGAGTTCGAGCTCGGCGGGGACATCGTACGCAGCAAGAACTTCCGCTATACGTCGTCGGTACGCCTGTCGCACAACAAGACTCGCATCAACCGGTTGGGAGACGACGGGTTCTTCCTCGACGAGGTGACGTTCCCCTCGCCGGGCAACCCGGGAACGGCCGTGCGCCTGCAGAACGGACTTGAGCTGGGACAGTTCTTCATCTACAAATACGCCGGGCTCGACGAGAATGGCAAGTGGCTGATCTACGACAAGAACAACGAAATCGTACCGGCCATTGACGGCAGCACCTCGAACCTCATCGCCGAGAACAAGCATTTCGTCGGCAACGCGATTCCGAAGGTCATTCTGTCGTGGGACCACACCTTCAAGTACAAGAACTGGGACCTGTCGGTCTACCTGCGCAGCTGGCTCGACTACGACGTCTTCAGCCAGGTGAACATGTACTACGGACTGGCCAATGACTCGCAGCTCAACGTCCTCAAGTCGGCCTACACGCGCAACCGCAACATCAAGGACGAAAAGATCCTCTGCGACTACTGGCTCGACGACGGATCGTTCCTCAAGATCGACGCCATCAACCTCGGATATACGCTCGACCTGAGAAAATGGACGCGCTACATTCAGTCCGCGAAACTCTACCTGACGATCCGCGACCTGGCCGTCTTCACCAACTACAACGGGCTCAACCCCGAAGTCGACATCAACGGGCTCTATCCCGGATTCGAGTACGTCAACGACACCGCATCGATGTATCCGCAGACGACCCGCTTTACGCTGGGTGTGCAGATAACCTTCTAATCCAAAATCGAAAATCGTTATGATCAAGAAACATATAATTGCCGTACTGGCCGGGGTCGCCGCCATCTCCGCACCCTCCTGCGACCTCGACGAGAAATTCTACTCGGAAGTCACCCCCGACACCTTCATCACCTCGCCCGAAAGCACCTACGCCGTGCTGTGCCGGCCCTTCACCCACTGGAAATGGTACATCGGGGCCGACAGGTGGTACCTTCAGGAACTGACCACCGACGAGATGGTATGTCCCAAACGTGGCAGCGACTGGTACAACGGCGGAGAATACTATCGCCTGCACTACCACACCTGGTCGCCCGACGACCGGTTCATCGTCAATACCTACGACGGCACCACCGGGGGCATCTCGCGCGCCCTGGAGGCCAAAGCCGACCTCCAGGCCGTAGACTACAACGCCATCGGGCTCGACGACAAGGTCAAGGCCGACCACATCAACCAGCTGAACGCCATCACGGCCTACTTCTACATGCGCGGGCTCGACTACTTCGGAGGCATGCCCATCTACTATTCGGTCAACGACGACCTCCGGGGCCGCAGTACGGCCCGCGAGACCTTCGAGCATGTCGAGACCCTGCTCAAGGAGGCGATCCCAACCCTCACGAAGAAGACGACGCTCGGGGCATCCGAAGACGGCTACATCAAGCAGGCGGCTGCCGCAGCGATGCTGGCCCAGCTCTACTTCAATGCCGTCGCCTACATCGGCGAGGAGCGTTTCGAGGAGTGTGCCAAGCTCTGCCGCGACATCATCGGAGGCGTCTATGGCACCTACGATCTCGATGACACCTGGTACGGCCCTCACAGTTTCGACAACAACACCTCGCCGGAGGTGATCTGGACGGTGCCCTCTGAAAATGCCAAACTCGAATGGAACTGGTATTTCAAATACTTCTACCCCTATTCGGCCTATGAGTACTTCGGGAGCGAGACGGCCGGATACAACGGATTCATGCTGACCCCCTCGCTCGACCCCCAGGGCCGCTACTATACCCAATGGAAACTGGGCAACACCTACCGGAAATTCCACGACAAGGACCTGCGCAAGAAGCCCTATCGCTACCTCGGCAACGGACAATACGAGGGTATGTTCCTCATCGGTGAGCAGACCAACCCCAACGACCCGTCGAAACAGTGCCTCGGGCAGAAGGAGTACAGCGGCAAGGTGATCAACCTGGTCGACCAGGTCGCCCGTTTCTCGGAGGTCGGCAGCAAGTACAATTCGGTCGCCGAGCTGACCTCGACGATGGCCGACGGCGAGGAGAACTCGGGCGTCCGCCTGGTAAAGTCCCCGCAACCCGACCTTGACGACATCCAGTTGCGATGGAATCCCGATTGCCCGGTCATCCGGCTGACGGAGATCTACTACATGCTGGCCGAATGCGAGATGCGGGCAGGGCAGAAGGGAACGGCCGCCGCGCTGATCAACCAGGTACGTGCGCGCAACTTCGAGAACAGGGAGGACCCCGACCCCGTGACGGCCGACAACCTCGATGAATACCGCATGCTCGACGAATGGATGATCGAGTTCCTGGGCGAGGGGCGCCGCCGTACCGACCTGATCCGCTGGAACAAGTTCACGACCGACGCATGGTGGGACCACACGCCGCTCGGCGACGAAGAACAGGCCAGGAATCTGAACCTGTTCCCGATTCCCAACTCGGCCATCTCGGCCAACAACCTGATCAAACAGAATCCCGGGTATACGGGCTATAACCCGCAATAGCGCCCGCGGGCACCGGATTCAAGAGTGTTGAACATTAAAAACCGAAAAAATGATCAAATACATCAAATATTATCTGTTGGCCTTTCTGCTGGTCACCGGTTCGGTCGCCTGCAGCGAGGACGAAGGCGCCCAGATTCTCGGAGCACTTCACGAAAAGGTGGACATCGAGCCCGAACCCGGCATGAACCTCGTAGGGCGCGTTACCGACGGCAAGAATCCGATCGAAGGTGTCGTTGTCAGCGACGGCTTAACGGTGACCACCACCGATGCCCGGGGCATTTACCAGATGCGCGTCAAACGGACGACTCCGTTCGTCTTTGTCTCCGTGCCCGCGGAGTATGAGATCCCGATGGAAAACGGGCATCCGAAGATATACAAGAAGATCGCTTTGGGCGACAACGACGTCGTGCAGCGCAGCTTCAAGCTCGAACGGGCCGCCAAAAAGGAGCGTTTCACCCTTCTGGCACTGGCCGACGTGCAGATCGGCCGCGAAGACGAGGTGACGATGCTCGACGAAGAGGTGCTTCCGTTCCTGATCCCCTACGTACAGGAGGAGCTGCAGGCTCCCGTCTACGGCATCTCGCTGGGCGACCTGGTATGGGACAACATGCCCTACCACACGATCTACAAGGAGCGAATCCAAAAGATCGGCGTCCCCGTATTCCAGGCCATCGGAAACCACGACCACGACAAGGCTGTCTCCGACGATACGGAGGCCGACGCCAGCTTCGAGTCGGCATTCGGCCCCACGTATTACTCCTACAACATTGGGGATTGCCACTTCATCGTCCTCGACGATGTCCTCTACGCGGGCTCGTCCTCCTATACGGCCGACATCACCGACGAGCAGATGGCCTGGCTGGAGCAGGACCTGCAATACGTTCCCAAAGACAAGCTCATCATCCTGGGCGTGCACATCCCGACGTCGCGCCGCAACCGTCCCTCGACCCAAGTCGAGAACTGCGAGGAACTCTACGCTCTGCTCGACGGCTACCAGGTGCGCATCCTCTCGGGACACTCGCACAACAACTACACGACCACCATCTCCGAATCGATCGAGGAGAACACGCTCGGGTCCGTCATGGGGGCCTACTGGAACGGGAAAGAGCTGTGCAACGACGGCAGTCCCCGCGGTTATGCGGTCTACGAAATCGAAGGGAACCGGATCAAGAACTGGTACTACAAGGGTACGGCCTATCCGCGCGAATACCAGATGTACCTCTACGGCCCGGGTGAGGCCGTCTCGGAGCAGTACCGCGACGGACTGATCTTCAACATCTTCAACTGGCACACCACCTGGACGGTCGAGGTGCAGGAGGACAATTCCGACTGGGTGACGCTCCCCTCGGACTCGAACCTCAAGTACGAAATGGACCGCCGTGCATACGACTTCATGTTCGGCGAAACCGTCCCCGAACACCGTCCGACGGCCGAACCCGAGGATAAGAACGACCACATGTTCTACTACAAGCCCGTTTCAGACTCCTGGGAGAAGGTCACGGTGAAGGCTACCGACCCCTATGGGAACGTATACACCGAAAGCATCCAGAACGAATAGTCCACGGTCTCAACCATGTCCCTGCCCATGAAAAAAACGATTCTCGCACTCCTGATCGCCATGTGCTGCGGGCTCTCCGCCCGGGCGCAGGACTTCGAAAACCCCCTTGTCTTCGGTGAGAACCGCCTGACGCTCATCACCCCGACCCTGTTCCGGCTGGAGTTCGCCCATGACGGGAAATTCATCGACGCCCCGACCTACTTCGCCTACGACAGAAGCAACCTGCTACCCGCCACCGAGTTCAAGGTCCGCGCGTTGGGCGACAACCGCTACGAGATCACGACCTCGGCCCTGCGCATCGTCTACGAACACGACGGATTTCCTTTCGGGCTCCACAACTTCGCAGCCTACTATACCCTCAACGGCAAAGAGAAGAAATTCACCAACCGCTGCATCTTCCGCAATAACCTCGGAGGCCCGATCGAGACCCTCGACCGCGTCACCGGGGAGATTCCCATGCACGACGGGCTGCTGAGCCGCGACGGCTGGTACGTGATCGACGACGAACGTTCCGACCTGCTGATCGACGGATGGCTCGCCCCGCGCGACACGAAAAGCCACGTACAGGACCAGTACTGCTTCGTCTACGGCAACGACTACCGGGCCGCCCTCGCCGACCTGGGGGCCATCAGCGGGCACGTGCCCATGACCCGCAAATACATCCACGGCGTCTGGTACTGCCGCTACTGGGACTATACCTCCGAAGAGTTCCTCTCGATCATCGACGGATACGAAGAGAACGACTTCCCGCTCGACAACCTCGTCTTCGACATGGGGTGGCACACCTACGACGCACAAATCGGGACCGGACACGCCGGCAGCCGCAGCTGGACGGGCTACACGTGGGACCGCACGCGTATCCCCGACCCCGGAGCACTGATCGCCGAGGTGCACCGCCGCGGCGTCACCGTATCGCTCAACGACCATCCGCACGACGGAATCCGTCCCCACGAGGAGATGTACGCAGACTTTATGGCCGACATGGGCGCCGACCCCTCCAAACCGCTGCTCTTCGACGTTGGGGACCGAAAATACATGGAGACCTTTTTCAAACATGCCCACCATTCGACCGAAGATCTGGGAATCGACTTCTGGTGGCTTGACTGGCAACAGAACTACCTCTATCCCGAGGTGCGCGGTTACCGCTCCACGACACTGCAATGGATCAACGAGCTCTACTACCGCGAAACCGAGCGGAAAGGGCTGCGCGGCGCCGGATACAGCCGCTGGGCCGGCTGGGGCGACCATCGCCACCCGATCCAGTTTTCGGGCGACGCCCAGGCCAACTGGGAGCTGCTCGCCTTCGAGGTGAAGCTCACCGCCGCCAGCGGCAACGCGGGCTGCTATTACTGGGCGCACGACATCGGCGGATTCCGCGGTGACCCGAATCCCGAACTGACGGTACGGTGGACACAATTCGGAGCGCTTTCAGCCGCCCTGCGGGTCCACTCCACGAAGGATGCGCGCCTCGACCGCCGTCCGTGGCTCAGCGGAAAACGCGAAACCGCCGCCATGCGCCGCATGTACCACATGCGTTCGGAGTTGATGCCCTACATCTACAGCAGCGTCTGGCAGACCCACTCGACGATGGTGCCCCTCAACCGCCCGATGTATATCGACTACGGGCATGAAAAACCCGCCTACGAAAATCCCCAGGAGTTCCTCTTCGGGGACAACCTGCTCGCCGCGCCGATCACCTCGCCGGGAGAGGGCGAAGAGAGAATCGCCTCACAACAGGTGTGGTTTCCCGCAGGGGACGTATGGTACGACTTCTTCACCCACGAACGTGTCGACGGAGGCCAGGTGCGCCGCATCGCCAAACCGCTCGACGAATTCCCGCTCTACGTCCGCGGCGGCTGGGTGCTGCCCATGCAACCCTACACGCCCCGTCCCGCATCGACACCGCTCACCACGCTCGTCATGCGCGTCTATCCCGCATCGGGCGATGCCGACAACACCTATACGCTCTACGAGGACGACGGATTGACCCGCGATTACGAACGCGGCCTGTACGCCACCACGGAACTCAACTATCGTCGCCAGGGAGAGGTGACGACCATCACCATCCGCCCCGCGTCGGGCAGCTACGAAGGGCAGGTCCCCCAACGGGCCTACAGACTCCAGCTCCCCGCCATGGGAGAAATCCGCCGCGTCAAGGTCAACGGCCGCGCCGCAAGGATTTCGTACGATACGCAGCTGGAATGTCCGACCGTAGAGGTCCCGGCAACGGACATCCGCAAGGAAATAAGGATAGAGATCTTCGGATAACCTTTCCGGAAACGACCCGCACGAAAAGTGAATCCCGCGCCATGGAAATGATGCGGGATTCGCTTTTTTTTATAAATTTGTCCTCAAACGACCGCTGCCGATGAGAAAACCGTCCCTTTCCGCCATCCTCGGTGTCGCGACCTGTCTCGTTCTCTTCTGTGCCTGCCGCAAAGACGGCAACGAACAGGTATTCGACGAACTGGATCGGGTCATCAGTCAGAAATCCTGCTACGCAGAGCGTTTCAACCGACAGGCCAATTCGCTGCGCCGGAGACTCGACGCTGCACCCGACGACACGTCAAGATGGCAAATGGCCCACCACCTGTTCAACGCCTACATCACCTACAACATCGACTCCGCCGCCCGTTACTCCGAACTGATGTACCGTTATGCCGCCGCAACCGGCGACCGGGAGATGCAGTTCCTCTCGACAACCTGCGATGCCGGGGTGCAGATCGCCCGCAACAATGTCGGAAGAGCCTACAAACTGATCCTCTCGCTCGATACGGTCGGCATCAACAAACGCATGCGGGCGAATTACTATACACAGCAGATGGCGATTTTTGGACGGCTCGCCGCCTCGGAAGGCCCCGAAGAGCAGCAGGCAAAATATGCCGATTCTCTCGTCCGGCTGCGCCACACGCGCATCGGCTTCGACGGGCACTCGTACGTCACCCGCCAGCGACTCCGGGCCCTCGAACTCATGGACATGCACCGCTATGACGAGGCGCTGGAGATTCTGCTGCCGCTCTACGACCCCGAAAAGTACAACAACCGCACGCTCGCCCGCATCGCCTACAACATCGCCAACGCCTATGAGGCGCTCGGCGATCGGGAGCAAAACAAGTTATGGCTCGCCACGACGGCGATTTCGGACCTCCAAACCCCGGTCCGCGAGTACCTCTCGCTGTACAACCTGGCGCTGCTGATGTTCGAGGAGAAGGATATGGAGCGCGCGGCGCGTTATATCCAGTGCACGATGTCCGACATGCTGGAGTGCAACTACAACACCCGCATCCTCCATTCCAGCCAGGCCGAGATGATCATCAACCAGGCCGTCGTCTACAGCATCAACTCTCGCAGCCGCATCCTGACCGTCATGATATACATCTTCATGGCACTGTGCGCCATCATCCTGCTGTTGCTCATGTATACCCTGCAGCAGCACCGGAAGCTGCAGCAGACCAACAGGCAGCTCAACGAGTGGAACGAGCAGATCCGCCAGCTGAACGACAGCCTGCGCGACGCCAACAGGATCAAGGACAACTACGTGTTCCGCTACATGCACCTGGCCACACAGTACATCGGCCGGGTCGATCAATATCGGGACGAATTGCGGAAAACGGCAAAAAAAGAGGGGCCCGAGGCCCTGGTGCGCAAGTTGCGGTCGCCGTCGGATGTCGACCGCGACTACCGGGACTTCTACCGGATTTTCGACGAGACGTTCCTCGGCATCTTCCCCGATTTCATCGAGCAGGTCAACGCCCTGCTCGAAGAGTCGGCCCGTTTCCCCGTACGTGCCGACAAGACGCTGCCCACCGAACTGCGGATCCTGGCCGTCATGCGGCTCGGAATTACCGACAGCGGACATATCGCCAGCTTCCTCAACTGCGCTTCGACGACCGTCTACACCTACCGCACCAGGTTGCGCAACTCGGCGCTCGGGGCGCGCAACGAATTCGAAAAGCAGGTGCGGCTCATCGGCTTCTGACCGACAGTCCGGAGGGGAGGGCGAAAGTACACGCCGTGCTCCGATACGCCGTCGCAGCCGCTACATCAGACCCATGCGCTTGCGCGCGAATGGGATGACCCATGCCGGCGACTGCTCCTTCGAGAGCATCTCGCACATGTACTCCATATAGGGTTCCACGTGGCGGAAATAACGGTACAGGCCTTCGCAAAGAGTATTTTTGCGGCAGCCGTCCGATCCGGTCTCGAAGCGGTGCTTCGGGCACTCGCCCCGGCAGGCGAAGTAGTAACGGCAGCGCAGGCACTCGGCCGGCAGGGCATTGCGCTTCGCCAGGCCGAAGTCGCGGCGCCGTTTCGAACGGTAGATCTCGGCCAGCGTTGTCTGGCGGATGTTGCCCAGCAGGTATTCGGGATAGACGAAGTGGTCGCACGAGTAGACATCGCCGTTGTGTTCGACGACCAGCGCGTCGCCGCACGTCTCGCCCATCGAGCAGACCCCCGGCTGCACGCCGCACCACTGGGCCAGCGTGGCGTCGAACATCTGCACGAAGATCTGCCCCACGTCGCCGAGGACCCACTCGTCGAAGATGTCGCACAGGAAGCGGCCGTATCCACCGGCCGTCACGGACCATTCGGCCAGCCGGGCCCCCTCGCGCTCCGGGGAGACGATCAGCGGGCGGTGGAGCCCCTCGACATCGACGACGTGTTCGACGGCCGGCAGGAACTGCATGTAGCGGCTGCGGACCTCGTCGCGGAAGAAGCGGTAGATCTCCGCACCGCGCCCCTCCGAGAGGCGGTTCACGACGCTCAGCGTGTTGAACTCCACGCCGCGACGGCGGAACATCGCAACCGTCTGCATCACCCGTTCGAAGGTCGGACGCCCACCCTTCGTCACACGGAACGCGTCGTGAATCTCCTGCGGTCCGTCGAGCGAGATGCCCACCAGGAAGTTGTTCGCGGCGAAGAGGTCGCACCACGCCTCGTCGACCAGCGTGCCGTTGGTCTGCAGCGTATTCTCGATCCGCTTGCCGTCGGCGTATTTCGCCTGAAGAGCCATCGCCCGGCGGAAGAAGTCGATCCCCAGCAGCAGCGGTTCGCCGCCGTGCCAGCAGAACTGCACCGTCTCGACCTCGTTGGCCTCGATGTACTGGCGGATGTAAAGTTCGAGCAGCTCGTCGCTCATCACCGCCTGCCGGCCGCCGTATTGCATGGCCTTGTCGAGGTAGTAGCAGTAGTGGCAGTCGAGGTTGCAGGTCGATCCGGCGGGCTTGACCATCGTCATGAAGGCCACGGGGCCCGCCTGCTTTTCGGCATCGCGGAAGGTGAAGATATCCTTGTTTTTCATTGCGGAGGCACTTTTGGTCGGGTTGTTCGCTTTCCAAAGGTACGAAAAATGGCGCCGAAGCCGTAAAAAAAGCTATCTTTACCCGTCAAAAAAACGCACGACATGTCGCAAACCACCCTCGAGGAGGTCATCTCCCGCCAATTGCAGATCGCCCTGCCGCGTGTGCAGGGGGCCGTCCGCCTGCTGCGCGACGGCGCCACCATCCCCTTCATCAGCCGCTACCGCAAGGAGGCGACCGGTTCGCTCGACGAGGTGCAGGTGGCCGCCGTCCGGGAGCAACTCGACCGGCTGACCGAACTCGAATCGCGGCGGGCGACCATCCTCGCAACGATCGAGGCGCAGGGGGCGCTGACCCCCGAACTGCGCGGGCGGATCGAATCGTGCTGGGACCCCGCGGAACTCGAGGATCTCTATCTGCCCTACAGGCCCCGGCGCCGCACGCGGGCTACGATCGCCCGCGAACGGGGGCTGGAGCCGCTGGCCAACCTGCTGCAGGCGCAGCAGACACGCGATCTGGAGCACGAGGCGCGACGGTTCGTCACGGCCGAGGTTCCGGACATCCGTGAGGCGATCGCCGGGGCGTGCGACATCGTTGCCGAACGCATCTCCGAGGAGGAGCGGGCCCGGGCCGCCCTGCGGCGGATCTTCGCCCGCGAAGGGGTCGTCCGCTCGCGGGTCGTCAAGGGGCACGAGGAGTCCGGCGCCAAGTATGCCGACTACTTCGATGCCTCGGCACCCGTGCGCACCATCTCCTCGCACCGCTATCTGGCCATGCGCCGCGGCGAGGAGGAGGGGGTGCTGCGCGTCGCGGTCGAGGTCGATGCCGAACGCTGCATCGAGGAGCTGCGCCGCCGCTTCATCCGCCCGGGGTCGACCACCCGCCGGTGGATGGAGCCGACCGTTGCAGATGCCTTCAAACGGCTGCTCCGCCCTTCGCTCGAGAGCGAACAGCTCGCCGCCGTCAAGGAGCGGGCCGACGACGAGGCGATCCGGATCTTTGCCGAGAACCTGCGGCAGCTGCTGCTGGCCCCGCCGCTGGGGCAGAAGCGCGTGATCGCCCTCGATCCGGGATTCCGCACCGGCTGCAAGGTCGTCGTCCTCGACTCGCAGGGCAACCTGCTCCACCACACCACGATCTTCCCCCATCCGCCCCAGAACCGCCGCGACGAGGTCGCCGCGACACTCCGCTCCCTGGCCGCACGCTACCACCCCGAGGCCTTTGCCGTCGGCAACGGTACGGCCGGCCGCGAAACCGAACAGTTCGTGCGTGCGCTCGGTCTTGCGGGGGTCGAGGTCTTCGCCGTGAGCGAGGACGGCGCCTCGGTCTACTCCGCCTCGGCCACGGCCCGCGAGGAGTTCCCCGATCAGGACGTCACGGTCCGCGGGGCGATCAGCATCGGGCGACGGCTGATCGATCCGCTGTCGGAGCTGGTCAAGATCGACCCCCGCTCGATCGGCGTGGGGCAGTACCAGCACAGCGTCGACCCGACGAAGCTCCGCAACCGGCTGCACGTCGTGGTCGAGAGCTGCGTGAACCGCGTCGGGGTCAACATCAACACCGCCTCGAAACACATCCTGACCTACATCTCGGGGCTGGGACCGGCCCTGGCCGAGAACATCGTCGCCTATCGCGCCGCCAACGGCGACTTCCCCACGCGGCGGGCCCTGCTCCGGGTTCCGCGCCTGGGGGCCAAGGCCTTCGAGCAGGCGGCCGGATTCCTGCGTGTCGTCGGGGGCGAGAACCCGCTGGACAACAGCGCCGTCCACCCCGAATCGTACCGCATCGTCGAACGCATGGCCGCCGACCGGGGGGTGAGTGTCAAACGGTTTCTGGAGGAGAAATCGCTGCGCGAAGGGATCCGCCCCGAACAGTATGTCGACGAACGGGTCGGGCTGCCCACCGTGCGGGATATCCTCGAGGCACTCGACAAGCGCGGACTCGACCCCCGCGAACCGCTGCACGGCTTCGCCTTCGCCGCGGATGTCCACACGATCGACGACCTGCGCCCGGGGATGGTGCTGCCGGGCATCGTGACCAACATCACGGCCTTCGGCGCCTTCGTCAACATCGGCGTCAAGCAGGACGGGCTGGTTCACGTCTCGCAGCTGGCCGACCGCTATGTCGCCTCGCCGGCCGAGGTCGTACGGCTCGGACAGCAGGTCGAGGTGCGTGTCACGGGTGTCGACACCTCCCGCGGGCGGATCTCGCTCTCGATGCGCCGCAACGGCTGAGCGGCCGACGGCTGTCGCAGAAGCGCACCGCCACCCCCGTTCGGGACGGCACTGTTCTGGCCCGGGCAGGCAGGGCCCACCGAAAAGAGCCTGCCGAAAGGCCGGTTTCCCACCGCCCGGAGGTCCCCCAAACAAGGGATCCCCGGGGGATGAAAATACCGAAAATTCGGGATTGCCGGCCGTGTTGCCGGGAGCTACCCTTGCGGTCCACAAACCCGTAAAACCGAAAATGGCAGCTTCCACTCTCCGGAAAAACCGTTTCCTGCCCCTGCTCGCCGTGCTCATTGCCGCGCTTGCGGGGTTTCCGACACTTCAGGCCCAGCCCCGCGACGTCGCCCGACTCTCGGGCCGCGTGGTGACGCCCGACTCCACGGCCGTAGACTTCGCCACCCTTACCCTGGAGGGGACCACCCTCGGCTGTTCGACCGACGCACAGGGCCGCTACCGGCTGCAGGCACCGGCCGGCAGCTATCACCTTGTCGTCTCGGCGGTCGGCTACGAGACCCTCCGCACCCCCGTGACGCTCGACGGCAACCGGCACGAATCGCTCACCATCCTCCTCCATCCCGCCGTTCTGCAGGTCGACGAGGTCGTCGTCGAGGCCAGTGCGGTGAACCGCGTGCGGCATTCGCCCTTCAACGCCGTGGCCCTCGCCACCGACGCTCTCCGCAACTCGACCCGCAATCTGGGCGACGCCCTGGCGCAGCTCCCGGGCATGAAGCTCCGCGAATCGGGCGGCGTGGGGTCCGACATGCAGCTGATGCTCGACGGCTTCAGCGGCCGCCACGTCAAAGTCTTCATCGACGGTGTCCCGCAGGAGGGAGCCTCGACGGCCTTCGACCTGAACAACATCCCGGTGAACTACGCCGAGCGCATCGAGGTCTACAAGGGGGTCGTTCCGGTGGAGTTCGGGTCGGACGCCATCGGCGGCGTAGTCAACATCGTCACGCGGAAAGAGCGCCGCAGCTGGTTCGCCGACGCCTCCTACTCCTACGGATCGTTCAACACCCACCGCTCGCACCTCAACGCCGGTCAACGCACCGAAAAGGGCTTCACGTGGGAGATCAACGCCTTCCAGAACTACTCGGACAACGACTACCGGATCGACAACTGGGTGCGGGAGTTCGAGGTGCAGGAGGACGGGACGGTCGTCAAACTGCCGGTCGACGAACAGGATATCCGCCGGGTCCGCCGCTTCCACGACCGCTTCCACAACGAGGTGATACAGGGGCGGATCGGCCTCACCGACCGCCGCTGGGCCGACCGGCTGCTGGTGGGTTTCGCCGCGTCGAACTTCTACAAGGAGATCCAGACCGGCGTCTACCAGGAGATCGTCTTCGGCCAGAAACACCGCCGCGGCCACTCGTTCACCCCCTCGCTCGAGTACCGCAAGCGCGACCTGCTGCTGCGCGGCCTCGACCTCACGCTGACGGCCAACTACAACCACAACATCACCCGCAACATCGACACCGCCGCCCGGGCCTACAACTGGCTCGGCCAGTACTACGTCAAGGAGGAGCGCGGCGAACAGTCGTACCAGAACAGCCTCTCGCGCAACACGAACTGGAACCTCACGTTCAACCTCAACTACCGCATCTCGCGCCGCCACACGCTGACGCTGAACCACGTCACGAGCGATTTCCGCCGCACGAGCCGCTCCTACACCGGAACCAGCTCCGTGCTGAGCGACTTTGACATCCCGAAGCTCACGCGCAAGCACATCAGCGGCCTCTCCTACCGGCTGATCCCCTCCGAACGGTGGAACCTCTCGCTCTTCGGCAAGTACTACCGGCAGTACAACCGCGGCCCCGTCTCGCAGAGTGCCGACGGCGTGGGCGACTACGTCAACCGCGAGCAGACCACCTCGGCGTGGGGTTACGGCGCCGCCGGCACGTGGTACATCCTCCGGGAACTGCAGCTGAAGCTCTCCTACGAAAAGGCGCTGCGCCTTCCGACGACCGACGAACTCTTCGGCGACGAGGATCTCGAGGCCGGGCGCGGCGACCTGCGCCCCGAACGCAGCGACAACTGCAACCTCAACCTCAGCTACACGCTGCCGCTCGGACGGCAACGCCTCTACCTCGAGGGGAGCCTCCTCTACCGCAACACGCGCGACTACATCAAGCGCGGACTCGACAAACACGGCTCGACGCAGTACGGCATCTACGAGAACCACGGCCACGTCCGCACGCGGGGCGTCACCTTCACGGCCCGTTACGAACCGGCCCGCTGGCTGAGCCTCGGCGGCACGTTCAGCAACATCGACACGCGCGACTACGAGAGGCGCTGGACCGGCAGCTCCGCCCAGGAGAGCCTCCACTACAAGGTCCGCCTGCCGAACATCCCCTACCGCTACGCCAGTTTCGAGCTCGGCCTCACGTGGCACGACCTCTTCGCCCGGGGCAGCGTCCTGCGGCTCACCTACGACAACTTCTGGCAGCACAACTTCCCCCTCACGTGGGAGAACATCGGCGACAGCGCCACCAAGGCCCGCGTGCCGGAGCAGTTCGCCCACAACCTCGCGCTGAGCTGCAGCCTGATGAAGGGGCGCTACAACCTCTCCCTCGAGTGCCGCAACCTCACCGACGAACGGCTCTACGACAACTTCAGCCTCCAGAAGGCGGGGCGCGCCTTCTACGTCAAGCTGCGCGTGCACTTCGGCGAATAGACAAATCCCAAAAACGCATACCATGAAACACAACTATCGAAACCGACTGGCCGTCGGGACGCTCGTCCTGGGCGGCACGCTGGTCCTGGCCGCCTGCGAGAAGGATGCGGCCGGCACCCCGAACCCTCCGTCAGCCGCGTGGGAGCAGGCCTACGTCATCCCCGCCACGGTCGACGGCACGACCTATCTGCTCACGGCCCCCACGCTCGACGAAGGGAGCATCTCCACGCGCGGCAACGGCACCGAGGTCCTCAACGGCACCTACTGGATCTACCGTGACGGCAAATACCTCTTCTCGCTCGCCTACAACAAGGGCGGGGCCGGAACCGGCGCCTCCTACTACCTGAACGCCGCCGGGAAGGTCACCAAACGGCTCACCTACGAGTGCAACCGCATCACCACCTACGGGTCGTGGGGCGAGCGGATCATCACCGTCTCGACCGGTAACTCGAAGACGACCGACTCGGAGGGCAACATCGCCCAGGCGCTGCTGTTCAACTACCTCGACACGCGCGACGGATCGCAGACCACGGGCAGCATCCTGGCCGAGAATCTCCTGGGCAACGGCGAGCGGGTGACCTTTGCCGGCATAGTCGAGCTGGACGGGCGCCTCTACACCTCGGTCATCCCGACGGGCATGAGCCGCTACGGCATCGGTCAGTGGCCCGAGGCGGTGACCGACCGACGGCTGATCGCCTCGGCCGACGGCGGCACGGGCAGCAGCGCCTACACGGCCGGCGAGATCCCCTCGACGCAGTATCCCGACCGCGCCTGGGTTGCCATCTACCCCGACGGCGACCTCCGCCAGCCTCCGACACTCCTCTCGACCGACCGCATCGGCCTGGCCTGCGGACGCCTGCGCTCGCAGTACTACCAGACGATCTGGGCCGCCGACAACGGCGATCTCTACCTCTTCTCGCCGGGCTACGGGCGGACATTCACCTCGTCGGCCGATCTGAAGCGGGTGACCGGCACACTGCCCTCGGGCGTGGTGCGCATCCGGCGCGGGGCCACGGAGTTCGACCCCGACTACTACGTGAATCTCGAAGCGACCGGAACCCGCAAACCGCTCTACCGCTGCTGGCACATCACGGGCGACCGCTTTCTGCTGCAACTCTATCGCGACGGAGTCGACGGCATGATGCAGGGGACGTCGGCCGTGACCGACGAGCTGGTGATCTTCCGGGGCGAGGAGCGGCGGATCATCCCCGTCACGGGACTCCCGGCCGATCTGGCAGGCTTCGGCGGCGAGCCCTGCTGTACGGACGGAGCCGCCTACATCGCCGTCACGGTCACCGGCGGCGACCAACCCGCCTTCTACCGCATCGATCCCGAAACGGGGGTTGCCACCCGCGGGCTGCAGGTCGAGGCCGATGCCGTCGTCACGGCAGGGATTTTGTCCGTCCAACGATAATACGCACAACCCGATATCACCATGAGAAAGTTCTTCACGAAGCTCCACCGCTGGTTGTCGATCCCACTCGGGGCGGTGATTACGGTGGTCTCGCTGACGGGGGCGCTGCTCGTCTTCGAGGGCGAGATCACCCGGGCACTCGATCCGCACCTCTACCGGGTGGCGGTTCCGCCCGGCGCGCCGCGTCTCACCCCTTCGCAACTGGTCGACAGCATCCGCCGGCAACTGCCCGATTCGCTCGAGCTGACCGCTCTGGAACTGCCGGCAGACCCCGCAGCGAGCTGCATGGCCTCGTTCCGGGGCGTTGCCCGCCGCACGCTGAGCGTCGACCCCTACACGGGTGAGGTGCTCGGCTGGACGAAGCGTCCGGCCTTTTTCCAGAACGTGCGCAAGCTCCACCGCTGGCTCCTCGATGCCCCGGCCTCCAAGGGCGAGGGGTCGATCGGGAAGCGGGTGGTCGGCATCTCGACCCTGCTGCTGGTCGTCATTCTGGTGAGCGGGCTCGTCATCTGGATTCCCCGGAGCCGCAAGGCGCTGAAAAACCGGCTGACAATCTCCTGGCGCCACGGCCTGCGGCGATTCTGGTACGACAGCCACGTCGCACTGGGATTCTACGCCACGCTGTTGCTGCTGGTGATGGCCCTCACGGGGCTCACCTGGTCGTTCGGTTGGTACCGCACGGCCGCCTACGCCCTCTTCGGCGGATCCCCGCGGCAGGAGACGGTGCAACAGACGGCCCGGCAGAAGGAGACTCGGCCGGAGGCGGGGCAGCCGGGAACGGAGCGGCCGGAGATGGTGCGAACGGAAGGAGTTCGGCCAGAAACGGCACAGCAGAAGACAGTTCAGTCGGAAGCGACACTGTCGACCCCTCACGAAGCGGACGCCGCAGTCGGGATCGACCTCCGGGCGTGGGACCGCGTGGCGGAGGAGCTCCGCAGGCGCTATCCCGACCGGCGGTCGATCACGCTGAGTCACGGTGAAGCCCGGATCGTGACGAGTTCCCCTTCGCACATGCGGCGCGAGGACAAGGTGCGTTTCGACCCGGCCGACGGCACCCTCCGGCAGATCGTCCGCTACGACGATCTGCCCCGTGCCCAGCGGCTCCGCGGCTGGTTCTACGCCCTGCACACCGGCACGTGGGGCGGCCTCCTCACCCGGATCCTCTACTTCGCGGCGGCCCTGATCGGCGCCTCGCTCCCGCTGACGGGCTACTACCTGTGGCTGCGCCGTCGAGGCGCCGCGGCCCGCAGACAACCCTCCCCGCGCCGCTGAATCCGCCTGTGCCACCAACGGAAGAAGGCCCCCCTGCCGCACGCAGGGAGGCCTTCGTTTCGTATCTAAACGGGGACGACCGCGCTACACGTCGGCCTCGCCGTCATCGGCATCGGGCGACTGCTCCAGCGCCGCCGTGTCCCGCTCGAGCTCCGCACGGCTCTTGCTGACCGTCACCAGATAGACGCCGCCGAAGATCAGGCAGACGGCCAGCCCCTTGGTCAGGTTGAAGCTGTCGAGCCCGAGGCTTACCGTCACGATGCAGGCCACCAGCGGCTGGATGTAGTTGTACATGCCGGCCACCGTCGGGCGGAGGTTCTTCTGTCCGACGACGATCAGCATGTAGCTGATGAAGGTGGCGAAGACGACGATGAAGAGGATGCCGGCCAGCACGCGACCCTCGAGGGCCCCCCAGTCGGTGGTCATCAGGTCGTCGTACGAGAAGGGCAGCGTGCAGAGAAAGGCGTAGGTGAACATCCATTTCATGATGGTGATGAGCGAGTAGCGGTTCACGAAGTTCTTGAAGAGCACGATATAGAGGGCGTAGCTCAGCTGGGCCAGCAGCACCAGCAGATCGCCCCAGACGGGCGAGGAGCCCTCGACCTGAGCGGCGGCCGACTGGTTGCTGCCGATGATCAGCAGCAGGGCGCCGCCCGCCCCGAAGGCAATGCCGAGGACCTTCTTCGCCGTGATGGGCTCGTGGAGGAAGAAGGCCGCCAGCAGCATGGCCCACAGCGGCATGCTCGTGGTGATGATCGAGGCGTCGGCCGGCGAGGTCAGCCCCACGCCGAAGATGAAACACCCCTGGTTGAAGACAATGGCCAGCAGCGAGGCGCCGAAGAGCCGCACCATGTCGTGCGGTGCCACGTGCTCGGGCTTCTGGAAGAACGAGACGATCCAGAACAGCACCATCGCGCCGAAAATCCGCAGATCGCTCAGTACGAGCGGCGTCACGATCCCTCCGGCCATGACGATCTTCGCAATCGGGGACATCAGCCCCCACGTAACATTGGCCAGCAGCATCGAGCCGTGCCCTTTCCAACAGATCTTTTCCATACTCCGAAAAATTCGCCCCAAAAGTAGTACGGTGCTCCGGGATATTGTTGTATATTTGCACGAAAAGATAGTATGTTTCCAACATGTGGAAGGAGAATCTCTACCAGCCGGTCGAGGTGCTGATCCGCCGGCACTCGAAATTCCCGATCGACGAACACCAGCACTCATTCTACGAGATGGCCTACGTGCGCGAGGGAAGCGGCACGTTCTACGTGCGCGAAGAGGGGTGCCGGACCCAGCTGTGCCGCTACCGGGCGCGGTCGCTCTTCCTGATCCCGCCCGACACGGTCCACCGCTTCACGATCGACCGCCCGAGCGTCTATGTCTTCCTCCGCTTCACGGCCGGTTACGCGGCCGACTACCTCGGCCGGCGCATCGAACAGGCGCTGCAGGCCTCTGTCGGGCGGTGCGCCGTCTCGCTCACGGGTCGCGACGCCCAGACCGTCGACCGGCTCTTCGCCTTCATCGAGGAGGAGGAGAAGGCCCGCCGCGAAGTCTCGAACCAGCTGATCCGGTCGTGGCTCAACAGCATCCTGGTGCTGGCGGCCGACCACTATCTGCAGCTGCCCGACCACGAGGGGATCCCCGTTGCCGAACCCTCCGACCGCGCCCTCTACCTGCTGCAGTATATCCAGCAGCAGATCGCCTCGCCCGAACGGCTGACCTGCGAAGCCCTCGGCGAACGCTTTCACCTGTCCCCCACGTACGTGGGCCCCTACTTCAAACGCCACTTCCAGGAGGATCTGCGCCACTACATCCGCCGCATCCGCATCCGCGCCATCGAACACCTGCTCACCGAAAGTTCACTGACCGTCAAGGAGATCGCCGCGCGGCTCGGGTATGTCGACTCGGCCCACCTGATCAAGGCCTTCCGGGAATTCCACGCCATGACGCCGCTCGAATTCCGCGCCCGGAACAGACGCTAACCCCCTCCGCCCGCGTTCGCCCCTGCAAACTCCTCATTTCCCGCAGAAAAGGCCCCATCCCCCAAAAATAGAGGGTCGGGAAATTGTTTTGTTGCGCAAGTTCACTTAATTTTGTTGTACATCAAAAATAACGAAATCATGGACTTCATGAACATCGAGTTGTCGGGCGCTACCCGACGTGAGCACGATCTGTTGGGCGAAATGAACATCCCCGACGAGTACTATTTCGGCATCCAGACCATGCGTGCCGTGGATAACTTCCACATCAGCCGGGTTCGCCTGAGCTTCTTCCCCGAGCTGATCCGCGCCCTGGCCGAAGTCAAGGAGGGGGCCGCCCGGGCCAACCGCGACCTCAAGCTGCTTGACCCGCAGATCGCCGATGCCATTGTCCGGGCCTGCGAGGAGCTGCGCGAAGGCAAATTCCGCGAACAGTTCGTCGTCGACATGGTCCAGGGCGGTGCCGGCACCTCCACCAACATGAATGCCAACGAGGTGATCGCCAACCGCGCCCTCGAACTCCTCGGACACCGCAAGGGTGAATACCAGTACTGCCACCCGAACAACCACGTCAACCTCTCGCAGTCGACCAACGACGCCTACCCCACGGCCGTACGCATCGCCCTGGTGCGCAGCATCCAGAAGCTCGTCGCCGCGCTGCGCGAGCTGATCGCCAGCTTCCACGCCAAAGGCGAGGAGTTCGCCCACATCATCAAGATGGGCCGCACGCAGCTGCAGGATGCCGTGCCGATGACCCTCGGCCAGGAGTTCGAGGCCTATGCCGCCAACCTCACCGAAGAGATCGAACGCCTCGAAACCAACATGCGCCTCTTCTTTGAGATCAACATGGGCGCCACGGCCATTGGTACGGGCATCAACGCCGATCCCGAATATGCCGGCCTCTGCACCCACCACCTCAGCCAGATTACGGGTCTGCCCCTGCTCGAGGCCTCGAACCTCGTCGAGGCTACGAGCGACACGGGCGCCTTCATCATGAACTCCTCGGCCCTGAAGCGGCTGGCCGTCAAGCTCTCGAAGATCTGCAACGACCTGCGTCTGCTCTCGTCGGGCCCGCGCTGCGGTCTGAACGAGATCAACCTCCCGCCGCGTCAGCCCGGATCGTCGATCATGCCCGGAAAGGTCAACCCCGTGATCCCCGAGGTGGTCAATCAGGTGGCCTTCCGCGTCATCGGCAACGACCTCTCGGTGACCATCGCCGCCGAGGCCGGGCAGCTCGAGCTCAACGTCATGGAGCCGATCATCGTCTACAGCCTCTTCGAAAGCATCGAAATGCTGGTCAACGCCATCCATACGCTGCGTGAGAAGTGCATCGACGGCATCACCGCCAACGAGGAGGTCTGCCGCCGGATGGTCTACGGCAGCATCGGCCTGGTGACGGCGCTGAACCCCTATCTGGGCTACGAAACCTCGAGCATGCTGGCCAAGGAGGCGCTCAAGAGCGGAAAGGGCATCTACGACCTGGTGCTCGAGCACAAGCTGATGAGCCAGGAGGAGCTCGACAAGATCCTCCGCCCGGAGAACATGATCCATCCCCGCAAGCGGGTCACCGAATAACCCGCCGGCGGGATCCGCAACAAGAAAGGCCGCACCCTGCTGAGGGTGCGGCCTTTTTCGTTGTCGGGCTTCGGGGTGGCTCTACCGGTAGAAGCGCGACATGGGATAGATATTGACCGGATAGCTGGCCTTGTTCTCGATGTTCTGCACCAGACGCGCCTCGTCGCCGCTGCAATCGTAGACGAGGATGTTTCCGTTGGCGGTCTTCGCCTCGTTCAGATCGTCCGAAACCGAGACATACAGCAGGTTCTTCTGCGAATCGGCCACGACGTTGCAGGTCAGATAGCGAGCCTGCGGTACGTCGTCCGTCACGTGGATATACTCCTCGATCTTCCACGTCTTGAGCGAAATGCGACTCACGGTGAGCGTTCCGCCGGTGAAATAGAGGTAGTCGCCCGCCAGCGTCACGCCCGACGAGTTCATCAGCTCGGCCGAGATGTCGGCGCTGATCGGCTTCTCGAGCGTGATGCTCATGGCGTCGGTGTCGACAAAGGTCAGGTAGCTCTTCAGCGAGCCCGAACGGCCGCACGTCGCCACGACGATCTCATGGTCGCCCGTGCGGCAGATGCCGCTGATGAACTCGCCCGAAAGGTCGAGCGTACGGGTCACCTCGTTGCGGTCCTTCGTGAACTCGAAGAGCTGGGTATTGGTCCAGAAACCGCCGCCGGCGCAGTAGAGATGGTCGCCGATAACGGTCATGCCGCGCGTCGCCACGACGGTCTCGATCGTCTGTCCCTGGTTGCCGAAGTGGTAGCCCCCCTCGACAAGGTGCAGCTCACCCGTCTCGGTATCGAGGCGGAACATCCCCTGACCGTCGGCCAGGAAGAGGTTGTGCTCGTCGATGACGGCCAGATTCTCCAGCGGCGTGTTCAGGGGCAGCATGTCGACCGTCTCGAGCGAGCCCTCGGGTTTGTGGAACATCAGATCCTCGAAGCGGAAGACCTTCTCGCGGCGGAAGGTCTCGCCGTCGACGATGACGATCGTACCGTCGCCCTGTTCGCTGTTTCCCAGATCGGGGACCGACGTGTTGTTGCTCATGATGTAGATCTTGCCGCCGCAGAGGTAGAGATCCTGCGACGTGTTGCCGACGGCCGAGCCGTTGACCGTGCGGTAGACATTCTGTTCGACCGTGCCCTCGGGCGAGATCCACGTCACCGAACCGTTCTCCAGCCGCGGAGCCCCCTGGTTGAGCACCAGCACGCCGTCGGACGAGGCGTATCCGCCGAGTTCCGTCGGCTGGCTGCCGCCGTTGTTGCCGTTTTCGCCGTTGTTGGCGGTATTCTCCGAGTCGGACGAGCATCCGCCCGCCACGACCGCTGCGCCCGCCAGCAGGAGGGCTGCCATCCATCCGTTTCTCATTGTTCGCTTCATTTTACGGGATTATTGACGCGCGGTCGGGAAGTAGAAGCCGGCCGGGAAGTTGGTGTAGTTCTCGTACTTGACGGCCGGAGCCTCGGCGTTGACGGCGAAGTCGAAGCCCCAGATCTGGTTCTGCGTAAAGAGGGCGAACGACTTGATCGTGTTGATGTAGACGCGGCCCGAAGCGGGGTGTACGCCCAGTCCGTTGTAAGGCTGTCCGGCATTCTTGTCCAGCGCCGAGAGGTCGACCATCCACTGCTCGGCATCGAGGCCCGATTCGGCCTTGAGATCCTCGCTCTCGTCGAAGGGCAGGCAGTAGACCGTCACCCCGTCGGCATAGTAGAGGTTGTTGCCGTGGGCGGCAAAGGCCTCGCCCGACGAACCGACTCCGGGTTCGACACCGATCCGGCGCTGGATCATCGTGCGGTCCGCGGGGTTGAACTTGCCGATGGCGATCTGACCCGACCCGACGGTCGTCGAGGTGGAGGTCATCACCCAGATCCGGCCGTCATCGGCCCCCTGGATGCCCAGCACGCGGTTGATCATGCAGGGAACGCTGTAGGGGAAGGAGATCGACGTCACGGCATCGCTGGCGGTCGAGATCTCGAGCAGCTTGCTCGAATAGCCCGACTTGAAGGTGTAGGCCTTGCCGTTGAGGGTGACGAAGCGGCACTTCGGGGCGCCGTCCGATCCGCTCACGAAGGTCATCGCTTCGGTCGTCGGGTCGAAGTGGTAGATACCGGCATTGTCGCGGATGTAGACGTGGCGCTCGTCCAGCACGGCGATGTGCGTCGGCCAGTCGAGATCCTCGAGCTCCTCGTTCGTGAAGGCGGCCGTGCGCTTCAGCGTGCGGGCATCCGCAACCACCAGCATGCCGTCGTTCTCGAACGTCGTGCCGTTGGGGTTCTTGTTGCCGTTCTGCGAGATGATGTAGATCTTGCCGTCGCAGAAGGCCATGTCCTGTGCCACGTTGCCCAGCTCCGTGCCGTTGACCGTCCGGTAGGCATCGTCCAGCACGTAGCCTTCGGGTGAAATCCAGGTCAGCGAACCGTTCTCGGTGGTCATGTTGCCCTCGTTGAGCACGAAGACACCCTGCGGATCGTCGAAGGCATTGAGGCAGTAGAGCTCCACCTCCTTGGCAAGGCTCTCGCCGTTCATTCCGGCAGCCGTGATCTTCAGCGTGGTACGGGTCACGGCATCGTCCGTGGCCGCGATCTCGATGCGGCCGGCCGTCGGATCCACCTCGGCACTCCACCCTTCGCCCAGTCCTCCGGCCTCGACCGAAGCGACGTTGGCAGCCGTGTAGGCCAGTTCGATACTCTTGCCGGGGACAACGAACTGCGGCTCGCCGGCCGTGATCTCCGTCGTCAGTTCAAAGGTCGGCGCGGGGGCCGTCTCTTTCTCATCGCTGCAGCTGCCGAGCGTCAGCACGACGACCGGCAACAGCAGACTCCAAGTCTTTCTAAGCATGTGTTACGGGAATATAAAAGGGAATTAAACGTGTTATTTCTTGATGGTCCGGCTGTCGATCTCCACGCCGAGCAGGTGCAGATCCTCGACGCCCATGATCTCGGTCGAGCACTCGCCGAGCCAGCCGTTCTCCTGGTTGACGCCCGTGTGGATGCGGATGAAGTCCACGCCGGTCAGTCCGGCCGGATTGTCTTGTCCTGAAATAGCTTTACAGAGAAAAAAGGAGTTAAATAAAAAAAGAGT
>OCHL01000033.1_pt1 | contig 157889 bp, 118 predicted proteins | sample 1538421 | NCBI WGS metagenome assembly OCHL01 (sample SAMN04571690, study PRJEB22368) | human gut metagenome | biome: human gut; material: stool | host: Homo sapiens | place: Luxembourg | collected 2012-06-01 | reverse complement strand
GTGGGGCAATTGGGCAGTTTAAACTTTGCTAATTTGGTAACATGCGGACATTCATTTTATTTTTTATACATTGCAAGATTAGCTATCATCTTTTTCAAATTAGCTTCATTTTCCTCATTCGAAATGGAAGGGTCTTTCATAAAACGACCACAAGGTAAATCCGGACATCCTCCACAATTTTCCCGCTTTTGTTCCTTACAGCATTTCCAGATGGGACATACCGCATCGCCTGTATACTGAAGCCAGAACACCTTACCTTTTATCTTTCTGCATCCTTTGCATTCCTTTGGGAATAACGCACAGTCCACACACCTTGCTCCACACGGAGAGGGATAAAAATAATCATCTTTCCAATACCACCATTTACATTTCTCTCTATCCGGGTTTTCTGTTTGAACAAAATACTCTAAAGCCCGGTACAGATAAAGCTGGCATCGGTCTATCGTACACCCACGCAAACGGCATTCTTCCTCGTACAAATCCTCCGCTTTCTTTCCTTTCAGCAATTCAATAGAGGTATACCCCATGGCTATCAGATCTTGTTCAGTCTGTGAACCTACGTTAGGGATTTTTCGTAAAGATGATTTTTCCTGGTTGTTAGTCATATCTTATTTTTTAAAGTTCTTATATACAAACATCGGTGAACACAAAGTACTCAATAGCACCAATATCCACAGATTTCCGGTCATAGGATTATATGCTTGACATAATTCTTTCCAAGAAGAACCGGATGACAATCCCAGTCCAAATTCAAAACAAACCGTAAGACACATCCATAATCCTCCTACAAGAATACAATCTTTTTTCGTCAAGTCTTTAATAGGTGGTAAAAGCAAAAATGTTACCACATAAATTAATCCTGCAAGTAATACACCGCTTAATGCCAAAGCTGTGCTTTCAGACAAGAAACGATGCCATACATATTCACGAAGCCCTCCATTTAAAATGGCCAGTGGGATAAAACAGCACCATACTCCTATTACTTTACTCCATTTCATCATTTTTCTTTCTCAACGATTCGACTACTTTCATTGCATTTCTCCTGGCTGCTACGATGCTTGGCGTCATTTCGTATTCCAGCATATCAAGACAGGCCGCCAGTTCATTTGCCAGCTCCGGAACAAACCGGCACATCTTTGCAGCCAGTTTTATCATCATCGAGCGGCTGCTGTCCGACTCCTTCTTGTCGACAGCATGGGCAAGACAAAAATCAAACAAGTCCGTCCTGAAGTTCTGCTTCGTAGACAAGTCAATCAAAATAGATAGAACAAGTCCCCGACGTATATGCAAACAAGGCTTCATTGCCCAGTCTGCAATCTTATCATAAAAGGGAGAGACATAAAGTCTTTTGTCTTCTGCTGATAAATAATACAGTATCCATGCCGCATTGTATGCCGACTGTGCATCTTCCGCATAAAGCATAAGGTCACACATCTTACCGATACCAGCCTCATCATGATGCAGTTCGCGAGACAAAGCCATTATTTGCCATTTAGACAGCCTATCCTGCAAATATTCCATTTCGTTTTTACTCTTTTCCTACACTATAACGGCAAATCTAAAGAATAAGAAATAGAATAACAAATGAAAAATGAATTCATTCATAATGTTTATATGTCCAAACTATGGAAAATCTTATGGAGATACGCATACAATATATTATACAAACAATATGGAATCCGATTCTGTAGAAAATATAGACAATTACCGTAAAAGTTAAAAGATTGAATTATTGCCTCAACAAATAAAATATAATTATAATTATACAGCCTAAATCATCCAGAAAAAGATTGAAAAGCATACAGCATACTCTTAGATATGGATACAAAAGAAGTTTATCTATTGTCTATCTTAGACAGGAGCTTAGAATAAAAATAAAAGAGAACGAGATTCCCACCCTGTAAAAGTGTAGTTTTCACGTCCTCTTTTAATTAAACATCCAACATGCATTCACCTATAACGGTGAATATCTATTCATTTAATTTCACCCACTTCCTCAAGTTAGTTCCTGACTCCATAACAAGACATTGGCCATTCTCTATCATATAAATGTGAGCATACTTGCAAGGTACAACCTCTTTTCCTTGTCTGTTAACGACACCATTGCGATACGTGTATTTGGCAACAGCCTTGACTACTTCGGCATATTGACCGCCACCTAAACTAAATTTCTCAATACGGATATACCGATCACAGGGTATAATTAACTTAGCATCTTCTAAAGTGGCTCTTCCAGCAAAACCATCTTTTCCGTTACCCTTAATATAAAGTTCTAACCAATCATCGTATGGATACATCTTATTGTAAATCGGGTCAAGCACAATGTTTCCATCAAAGTCTATCATGCCATACCTTCCATTAAGAGAGATTTTAAGCAGGTTATCTCGATACAACTCTATTTCATTGTACGCCTGAGATGTAACCTGTTTACCAGTCTGGTCTACCAAATAGCAAAGCCCTTCTTTATAAAGTGCATACCTATTTTGGGGAAGTACTCTCGAACGGTCGTATATGGGTGGAATGATTTCTTTACCATTCGAATCAATGTATCCTACCTTGTCATTAAGAATGACATAAGCCAAGTTTCCATCGGCAAACTCACCTATTTTCTCGTACTTACACGATGCCAGTATATTACCATGAAAATCCATCAGCCCATATTTGGAATCAGAAGAAATATGATAGTAAGATTGGAGGTTATCATTTGTCCGCAACATGATTAACCGCTTGCCCTCTTTATCCTTTATTGTATAGTAAGCATATTTACAAGGTAATATCTCTTGTTTCTGTGCATTGAGAAAACCCTGCCGTCCATTTTGAGAAACGACGAACAGTTCCTCATTCAATTTTTCAATCTTATCGTATTCGAAAGGAACAAGTACCTTGCCCTCCATATCAATAATTCCCATTTTACCTTTCTTGACGGCATAGGCTTCATGTGGTGCATAAACCTCTATCCTATCGTATATACAAGGTATAATTTCCCGATTTTCCTTGTTAATGAAACCATATAGTCCTTCTTTCGCCACCAATGCCCTACCTTGTTGGAAACAGACAGCCTGTGTATACTGCAACGGAATAATGATTTCACCTTCACAATCAATGTAACCAAAGTACTTACCCACTTGCACCACTGCCAAATCCTCAGAAAATTCTTCGGCATAATCGAATTTTCCTTCTATCCATTCCTTCCCTTTTTCATCGACATAGCCGAATTTTCCATTTTCGCAACGATAGGGAATCAATTTAGCTGGCGGTTGGCTATTACAGGATGCCATAAGAATAATTACCACAATCCCAAACAAATAATTGAATGCATGTTTAATTGTTCTCATAAAATAATAGATCTAATTGTTATTATTAATATAATCTGCTTTCCTTTTTTTAATCTGTCAAATAGAAACGTACCGTCGAAGAATCCCTGATATAATGTTTATCGGTATAAACGTCATAAAAGTCAAAACCTCTTACTACCATAGCATCGTCAAGCATGTAACGTTCCTTGTATTCATCGCTTCTGATAAACGAGTGTCCACAATCAGACAGCAATCCTATTTTTGTTCTACCTGGCACACATTAAGCATAAAACTTACATTTGCCAAAGCAATGGCTGAAAAAGCGGTCACTACTAGAAAAACAACGGACTGTATAAACAAAAATCTTTTCATTACAATATAAAAGATGACTGACGTAATCTCCATAAAAAAACTGTACATAGCACAATCCAACACAAATTAGTGAGATAAGATCCGTATGTTATCGGAAACAAGCCCACTATCAGCACTATCATAGCTACCACCCCCGTAACACCTAACATCTTGTCTTTCTTACACATCAAAGCAAACACAACTGAAAATAGCAAAAAAGCAGCCAAAGACATCAGATTACCACAACGAATCAAAATATCGTACCAATGATCTGCTACGTGCAATGAAGGTTGAAGCCGAAGCCACATAAAGGGATAATCAGAACTGCCCTCCGTTTCCCAATAGTTTTCCAAAGAACGGCACATTTCATCCCCATTGAAATAAAACACCATATACAAATTATAAAGAGTTTCCACCAAAATCGGAATAAGACTAAGACACCATAACAAAAGAGCCGCTCCACCCAGCCACTTGTTTACATGTGCTGTCACTTTGGCAAAGAAAAGCGTAGCAAAGAAATAGAAGCCAATAACATAAGGAAGTTTAAGCCACACATACACAGGATAAAAGCCAATCACACAACTTCCTCCAAACTCACTATACCATCCTACTTTCACAACTTTATCCTGAGCAAAACCGGATAAGTACATCAAATTAACCAACACCACATACACCGTGGACAGAAGCACTGCGGTAACAATTGCTTTCGTTTTCATATATTCATTAATTTCAGTCGTTTATTCATGTACGTGTAAAGTAATGCCCTGACAGCTCACCCGTTGTTTAGCCAACTGGTGATTCTTATTTGCAAAAAATGCTTCAAACGGATTTGAAGAAAGATTATGCTGCATGATATAGACATCCATATGCAAATCTCCTATACGAAGTTTTCCTGCCCGTAAAGGATAAAGCAACAACTTACGAAACACCGCCACTTGGTAATTTTTCCCGTTCCGATGTTCTGTTTGCCATGTACTACCTCGCAAATCTATCGGTTCTACCTTAAAATCACCCAAAGAGATAAGTTGCTCTATATTAGCGATACTATCGACAAGAGATGTAGCATATAGCTTGCAATCCAACACCACAGGTGCATTAACACGAGGAGAGCGTTCAGAAACATTCATCGACACGAAAACATCCGGCTTTGATTGTGAACGAGAAGAAAGAGGTAATTTCCCAACAGGCACAATATTAACTGAAAGTTGCTGCGAATGTAACCGATGTCCGTTGGCCACAATACTTACAGAAGGAATAAAAAACTTACCGAGTTGCGATGCCAACAACACATAAGTATATGACTCTTGATATTCATAGTTTATTTTTCCACCTGTTTTTATCGTTTTAGTGCCATTGCTTTTGATAGGTCCACACAATATCTCTAAACCTTTCAATTCGAGTACATCAAAATTTTGTATATCTACAGCAGGTTTCTCCGAAAAAGAAATAGTAAATGTCAACTGAAACTGTTTATTAATTTCAACATTTTCCGGAGCAGAAACTGTAAGCGTAGGAATATTATTTGCGTATGTTTCCGCTATGATTCCGACAGCATACAAACAATACATCAATACTATAAATCGTTTGGAAAAAAATGCAATTTTTGCATAAGCCGACAGTTTATCCATCATTCAAGTACTTTTTGTCTTCTCAGTCCTTAGAAAACTATTAATTAAAACATGAAGCGTGGAACTGCAATGCTACATCTTTATCGGGAAATCATAAAAAATGAAGACAGGTATGAGTATAATAACCCACACTATAGCGTGAGAATCACTATTTCATCCTTATACAACCTCTATTATTCTATTTAATAAGATAAGCATAACGCTTCTTTATCCCCGTATACATTGGAAAGAACTCAAACTATTCCCCTATAATCGCAAATATATAAAATCTGTTCGAAAAGCAAAAAACAACACGCAAAAAAACGCAAGTGCATTTCAACTCAAACGCCCTTGCGTTTCAAGTAAAACGTACTTGCGTTTGAATCCAAACGCACTTGTGTTTTCAATCAAACGTAAGTACGTTTTTCCCCTGTGCTTAAAAAGCCCCAAATTTTCTTTATTTATTCAGAAAATATACATTATAAAGGCAGTTTTTTAGTATCTTCGTCCCAAACTAACTAACCTGACTAACCTATGTCTGTACTTCGATATTTCATCATTATAGGAATACTTGCCGTGGGAGTATACGTTTTTTCGTGTACCTCCCCCAATGAAGCACCTTCCCCAGAATCCACAGAAATAAATTCTCATACCGACAGCCTGTTGCAATTCAAGATTTATCTTGAACAGGCCCGCATCAACCGTTTTAAAGGAGAGAACCAGGAAGAAGCTCATTTCTTAGATGCTGCAGAAAACATCGCTCAATGCCTGAACGACTCGTCTGTATATGCGAACTTATGGCAAGAGAAAGCCATGCTTTACCTGCCGCATCAACCGGAAAAGGCCAAAGAATTCTTTCAGAAAGCACTTGCCTATATGCCTTCCGGCACTCCGGTCTCCATCGCACAGAGTGAACTTTACCTTTCCCGCATTTATTTGGAGCAAGGACAGACGGACAGTGCCTTCCATTACATCAATAACGCCATTCGCCAAAATCTGCCGGACAAGGAAGCTGCCGCCTTGCACCTTCAGAAGGGCTACATTTTTGCCTCTCTTTTGCAAGCTGACTCGGCCACGCATCACATCCTGCCTTTTTTACCTGAAGCCTCCTTAAAACAACGCACGGAAGCCTACCGTCGTCTGTTCGAAATGTACGGAAAGAAACAGAATGAGAAGCAGGAAAACATCTACATGCGAAAATACATTCTGTCGCATGACTCGCTAAGTGCCGAACGAAAAGAAATGGTCATCGAAAAGATACAGGATATGCACGAATACAAGTTGCAACGCGAACGGGCTAACAAGGCGGAGATGCAGGCAGCACACCACAAACTGGTTTTCTACCGGATTGCGGTCACCTTAGGCGTAGTGATTCTTATCCTGCTTTTACTTCTTCACCGCATCCGCGTACACAAACAAAAGTTGACAGAAGAACTAAAGGCTACCCAGTGGATGCGCATGGAGGAAACGCTGAAAAGGAAAGAAGCAGAAGTGGCACTGGCTCACGAACAGGAGAAATTGAAACAGCAGGAAATTGACCGGCTGAATAAAAGCGTAGCATACTACCGGCAACTGAATGCCATCACGCTTCCTTCTTTGTTGCGGAAAAGGAACTCGCAAGGTGCACTTCACCTGACGGAAGAGGAATGGGACATTATCCAGCAAAACGCAGACACTTGCTTCGACGGATTTACCAGACGAATGAAGGAGTGTTACCCACAACTTACGGAAGAGGAACTTCGCTTCTGCTGTCTGGTAAAGATGGATCCCCCCATGTCGTTACTATCCGAAATTTACCATATTGCCAAAGGAAGTATCTCGCGCCGGAAAATGAGACTGAAGGAGAAAATGCACATCGAAAACAGCAGTTTTGATGAGTTTATTACCGCATTTTAAGTGTTATGTACATCATAAAATTTATCAACCACCTATTTATCAATACATTAAATAGTGCCTGTGTACATCACTATTTGTAGGAAGTTGTCAGGGCTCACCCTACCTTTGCAGCCGTAAATCTATTTAAACATACGCGACTCATGAAAGTGAAACAACTACTTTATGGGATGATGTACGGCTTATTGATTTTCTTCACTGTATCTTGCAGTGAAGAAAATTCAGAAAATCTACCGGACAATGTAGCTATTTATCAAAGCTACCTGGTAGCTTTTTCTGATTCACAGCCTACCCTGGCCTACGCCCGTTTCTCTCCAGAGAAAGACGTACCCCTGAAAGAAATCAAGCTTACAGGCGGAGCATCCATCATGGCCAATGGCAAAGAGATGGAATACCATTATTTTGATGGAAATACAATATTCGGTTATTCCTATTCACTGGCACTCGGAAAAGACGAACAAGTCTCACTTGTATTCCAACGCAAACGGCAGCAAGAAACCCGTATGCTGACCAATTATGCCTACAAGGAATGGATTAATGAGATACATATTCCTTCGGAACTTACCACGATTGCCAATCAGGAAGTGATTGGATGGAAGGGTGAGAAAATCGCGTCCAATGAAGAACTGGAGGCTACGCTGGACAATCCCTCTCATTTGGAGGAATATACCGCTTATTATGGTACATTAAATGAAAGCCGTGACGGAGTTTCGTTTAAGAATGTGCCGAAAGGCAAATATATGCTCACGCTGAAACGCATCCTGAAACTGAAAACCAAAGACAATGACGCTCCCGCCAAAGGAGAAATCAGACTGGTTTTCTACGACAAGAAAGAAGTAACGGTGAAATAACATATAACCCTAGCCTATTTCCCAAACTCCACAGATGTATGGACTCCCCACCACTATGAAGAAGTCACGACTTCCCGTGCGGAGCCTTTATCCTTTCAGCTGAAAACTTCCGTTTCGTTGGAAATAGAAGAAAGCCTGATAATCTCTCTGGGATACACCCTCTCTAACCTTGACCCTTACTCGGGCGTCCGAGAAATCGTTTTCGACGGAAACATGCTGAATCTCGGAAAGAAGCGCCCATTTTTTCATTCACTCTCGATCGGGATAGGCTGGCGGTTTTAAAAACTGGGTCGGATTAACGTCCGGCCCAGTTTTTTATTCTACTCATTGCTTCCTGACAATCTTCACGTTTGCCAAAGGCCGTCAGTCGCAGGAATCCTTCTCCGCTTGGTCCAAATCCAACTCCCGGAGTTCCTACCACATTGACCTCGTGAAGCAACATTTCAAAGAAGCTCCATGAATCCAGTCCTTCGGGTGCCTTTACCCAAATATAAGGAGCATTCACTCCTCCATAAAGTGTAAATCCGGCAGCTGACAGTCCTTCACGCATCAAACGGGCATTCTCCATATAATAGGCTATGGTTTCCTTTATCTCAGCTTGTCCTTCGGCGGTATAGATGGCCTCTGCTCCTCGCTGGGTGATATAGCTGGTACCATTGAACTTCGTACACTGCCGACGGTTCCACAAATGATTCAAAGCTACTTGTTCGCCTGAAGCCGTCATGGCTTTCACTTCTTCCGGCACTACGGTATAACCGCAGCGTACGCCGGTAAAACCGGCTGTCTTGGAGAAGCTACGGAATTCTACAGCGCAAGAGCGGGCTCCTTCTATCTCATAAATAGAATGTGGCACATCACTTTCGTGAATGTAAGCCTCATAAGCCGCATCATATAATATCAGTGCCTTATGTGCCAGCGCATAGTCCACCCACCTCTGCAATTCGGCTTTCGTCAGCGTTGTTCCCGTAGGATTGTTCGGATAACACAAATAAATCATGTCTACCGGCTCCTGGGGGAGAGAAGGGATAAAATGGTTTTCTGCCGTACAAGGCAGGTAAGTCAGACGGTTCCATTGCCCGTTTGACTGAAGTTCTCCAGCTCTCCCGGCCATGACGTTACTGTCAATATACACCGGATACACGGGGTCTGTTACCGCTACATTATTGCCTGTGCCTAAAATATCTCCAAAATTACCGGTGTCACTTTTAGCTCCGTCACTCACAAAAATTTCTGTCGGACGCAATTCTACTCCACGCGAGCGGTAATCATGTTCCAGAATAGCCTGAATCAAGAAATCATATCCTTGTTCAGGACCGTATCCATGGAAAGTTCCGGCATCGGCCAGTTCGTCTACTGCACGGTGCATGGCTTTGATAGAAGCCGGCGGAAGCGGACGAGTCACGTCGCCAATTCCTAATCGGATAAGTGCAGCCTCCGGATGAGCTGATTTAAAGGCATTCACTTTCTTAGCAATGCTCGAAAACAGATAGTTTCCGGGCAACTTGATGAAATTATCGTTTACTTGTATCATATATCTTGTCTTACTCTTTTAATTCGATTGTTCCGTCAAATACTTTCACTGCGGGGCCTGTCATATACAAATGCTGTCCATCTCCCGCCCAGTCGATGGTCAGGTCTCCTCCATCCATACAGATTGTTGCATGGGAGCCGCATTGTCCGGAAAAGGCTGCTGCCACAGCGGTAGCACATGCTCCCGTACCACAAGCTTGTGTGATACCGGATCCTCTTTCCCATACCCGCATGCGTATGTTTTCTTTGTCCAATACCTGAGCGAACTCTACGTTTACCCGATCTGGAAAAAGCGGATGACGTTCAAGCACTGGTCCTACTTCAGCAAGAGCTACCTCCTCCATTTTATCTACAAAAATAACCAGATGAGGGTTTCCCATTGACACGGCCACTCCTTTCTGGAAGGGATAAGCATCGCCCAAATCTACCCAGTGAATATCGGCAGGAATTCCCATATCCACCCGAACAGACTCTACTTTTCCCTCCTTCACCTGCAAATGCAATTCCTTGATACCGGAAAGTGTATCCAACAGAATATCCGTCTTCGTAGTCAGTCCATATTCATACAAATATTTTCCGATACAGCGACTGGCATTTCCGCACATCTTAGCCTCAGAACCGTCTGCGTTAAAAATACGCATGCTGAAATCAGCCTTGTCCGAATCTCCAATCAGCACCAGTCCGTCACTGCCTATCCCCGTATGAGGACGACTCCAGGCTATGGACTTTTCTTCCGGATTAGTCAACGGGTATTTCATCGTATTCACATAGATGTAATCATTACCCAGACCATGCATTTTTGTAAATTCTATTTTCATATCTGATAATCAGTTTAGTTTTTGTATCCCTCTTCATGTACATCGGTTACCGCACGTCCGCTCGGCTCATTGACATGCTGGAAAGCTTTATCCCAAGCCAAAGCTTCTGCTGTAGAACAAGCCACACTCGGTACACTTGGAACGCTCTTAGCCGCACTTTCACTCGGGAAATGTTCCTCAAAAATAGAGCGATAGTAATATTCTTCCTTATTACGAGGAGGATTTACCGGGAAACGTTCAGCCGCATGTGCCATTTGTTCATCGGTTACTTCTTTTGAGGTAAACTCTTTCAGTGTATCAATCCAGCTGTATCCTACACCGTCACTGAACTGTTCCTTCTGACGCCATGCCACGCTTTCAGGCAACAAGTCGGCAAAAGCTTCGCGTACGATTTTCTTTTCGATGGTTTTTCCGGGGCACATCTTGGCTTCCGGATTCAACCGCATGGCCACATCCAAAAACTCCTTGTCCAGAAACGGCACACGTCCTTCTACTCCCCAAGCAGCCAAGGACTTATTGGCACGCAAACAATCGTACAAATAAAGTTTGGACAATTTACGCACAGTTTCTTCATGGAAAGCCCGTGCATCGGGAGCCTTGTGGAAATACAGATAACCACCAAAAATCTCATCTGCACCTTCTCCGCTAAGCACCATCTTGATGCCCATACTCTTGATGACACGAGCCAGCAAGTACATAGGTGTAGAAGCTCGGACTGTCGTTACATCGTAAGTCTCAATGTAATAAATCACATCGCGAAGTGCGTCGAGACCTTCCTGAATGGTGTAGTGAATTTCATGGTGCACAGTACCGATGAAATCAGCCACTTCACGTGCCTTGGCCAAATCGGGGGCTCCTTCCAGACCAATGGCAAAAGAATGAAGTTGAGGCCACCATGCCGCCATCTTTCCATCCGTTTCCACACGACGGGCTGCATAACGCTTGGCAATGGCAGAAATGACTGAGCTGTCCAAACCTCCTGAAAGCAATACACCGTAGGGTACATCACTCATCAGTTGCTCACGTACGGCTTTTTCCAAGCCTTCCCGCAAAGCGCTAACCGATGCCGGTGCATCAGCTACTGCCTCATACTGAGTCCAGTCGCGAACGTACCAGCGGGTCATCTTCCCGTCCTTGCTATAATAACAATGTCCGGGTAAAAAGGGTTCATAGCGTTCACAAAAACCTTCCAACGCTTTCAGTTCGCTGGCACAATAGACTTTGCCATCGCTGTCATAACAAATATAAAGTGGAATCACCCCGATAGGGTCGCGAGCGATGAGAAACTCATCTTTTTCTGAATCGTACAGCGCGAATGCAAAAATACCATTCAGCTTTTCCAGAAAATGTATTCCGTATTCTTGATAAAGTGCCAAGATTACTTCACAGTCACTTCCTGTCTGGAAATCATATTTTCCGGCATACTCCTTACGAATCTCACGGTGATTGTAGATTTCGCCGTTCACGGCCAGTACCACTTTCTTATCGGGTGAGTACAATGGCTGTCCGCCACTCTGCGGGTCTACTATCGACAAACGTTCATGCGCTAAGATAGCCGATCCTCCACAATAAATTCCACTCCAGTCGGGACCACGATGACGAATCTTTCGAGCCATGGCCAATGCTTTTTCACGCAACTCTGGAGTCTGTTTTCTGATATTTAAAATAGCTGCAATGCCACACATAATCGTAAAGTTGTATTTATATTTTGTATGTAATCAATTATTTTCGGCTTAAATATGCATCAATGTCGGCTGCGGCCTTCCGACCGCCTGCAATACACTTCACAACCAGACTGGCTCCGGTAGCTGCATCACCGGCCACAAAGACATTTGCCGGGAATTCTGGTTGTACCGGACGAAGGAATCCCATCGCCAGCAATACCAAATCGGCTTTCAGGACTTCTTTCTTCCCAGTCGGCTTCATCACCGGACGTTCTCCTTCGGCTCCCGGAGTCCATTCCACTTCTTCCACTTCTACACCGCACACTTTCCCGTCTTCTTCCAGGAAGCGGTTGGAGGTCAGACTCCACCGACGTATGCATCCTTCTTCATGACTGCTGCTGGTTTTGAGAACCACCGGCCACTGCGGCCACGGAGTATTCGGATTATGACCTACAGGAGGCTTCGGCATAATTTCAATCTGTGTTACACTGAGTGCTCCCTGACGGTTACTTGTTCCGATACAGTCACTACCCGTATCTCCACCTCCAATTACCAGCACATGCTTACCTTTTGCCGTGATGCGTTCCTCCTCTGGAATGTGCTGCCCGGCCAGCACGCGGTTCTGCTGCGCCAGCATCTCCATGGCAAAATGAATACCTTTCAGTTCACGTCCGGGGATATTCAAATCGCGTGCCTGCGGCGTACCCGTACAAATGCAGTATGCATCAAATCCTTCGGGAAGGTTTGTCACGTCAATATCGGCATTGACCTTGAAAGTGATTCCTTCTGCTTCCATCACTGCCACACGGCGGTCGATTACCGACTTGCTGAGTTTAAAATTCGGAATACCAAACCGCAACAAGCCTCCCACGTATTCCAGTTTTTCGAACACCGTCACCGCATATCCTCTGCGGTTCAACTGATTGGCAGCCGCCAGTCCTGCAGGTCCGGAACCGATGACAGCCACAGATTTTCCGTTTCGTTCATATTGACGAGGCTGTACGTACCCTTCACGAAAAGCAGCTTCAATGATGGCAGCTTCATCTTCACGAATGGTTACCGGTGCATCCATACTCAACTTCAACACACAACTCTTTTCACACAATGCCGGACATATACGGCCGGTGAACTCCGGAAAATCATTGGTTCCGGTAAGTATCTCATAAGCTTCTTTCCATTTTCCCTTGTACATGGCATCCTGGAACTCTGGAGGACGATTCCCCAACGGACATGCCCAATGGCAGAAAGGTACCCCACAGTCCATGCACCGCGATGCCTGGAGCTTTCGCTCGCTTGTGTTCAACGTCTGTTCCACTTCACTGAAGTCCATGATACGGTCGTGTACCGGACGGTATCCGGCCTCTTGTCTGGGAACGGTCAGAAATGCTTTTGGATTTCCCATATATCTAGTTTTTTACTGTTCAACAATTAATCAATAATCACGCTGTACTTCGGCTATCTTCTGCTGCAGTTTGCGCATCTGCTCTTCAGCCAGCACTTTCTTGTATTCAATCGGAGTTACCTGAATAAATTCTTCTACATAACGGCTCCAGTTATCCAACATCGTACGTGCCAGTTGAGAACCGGTGTATAGATAATGCTGACGAACCAGTTCATGCAGTTCCTTGCGGGCTGTAGCATCTTCCAACAGAGAAAGCTCTACCATTTCCATATTACAGAAGTAATCGAAGTTACGGTCTTTATCCCATACGTAAGCAACTCCCCCACTCATACCTGCAGCAAAGTTACGCCCGGTCTTACCCAGTACGACTACTCGTCCGCCGGTCATATACTCACAGCAATGGTCGCCTACTCCTTCTACTACCGCAATGGCCCCAGAGTTACGTACGGCAAAACGCTCACCTACGCAACCATTGATATAAACCTCTCCACTTGTGGCGCCATACAGCAACGTATTACCCGCGATTACGTTGTTTTCGGCCAGGAAATTACTTCTTACCGGAGGCTGTACCGAAATATGTCCTCCACTCAAACCCTTACCCAAGTAGTCGTTCGCTTCACCTTCCAGCTTGAAGCTGACCCCATGCGGAAGGAAAGCACCGAAACTCTGTCCGGCTGAACCTTTGAACTTCACCTGGATGGTCTGTGCGGGCAATCCAGCCTGTCCATACTTGGCAGCTACGGCTCCAGAAAGCATGGCTCCTACCGAACGGTCGGTATTGGATATGGCATATTCCAACGATACCTCCTTACGGTTTTCCAGTGCTTCGCGTGCAGCAGCCAGCATACTGACATCCTTCACGTGCTCTATCTCATGACGCTGTTCCGTTACATTATGTAAGGCAGCACCATTATCGACTTTGTGCAACAATTTACTGAAATCGAGCAATGAAGCCTTTTCATGAGTTGTCGGACGTATTTCAATCAAATCCGTACGTCCTACAATGTCTTCCAGACGGGAGAATCCCATCTCTGCCAGGTATTCACGTACCTCCTGTGCCAGGAAACGGAAGAAATTGACCACATAACGGTAATGTCCGCGGAAATGTGCCCGCAACTGCGGATCCTGCGTAGCCACACCTACCGGACACGTATTGGCATGACATTTACGCATCATGACACATCCCAAAACAATCAATACAGAAGTTCCGAATCCGAACTCTTCAGCTCCCAGCAAAGCCATGCTGATGATGTCACGTCCAGTCTTCAACTGTCCGTCAGTCTGCAAACGTACCTGACCACGGAGTCCGTTGAGTACCAGTGTCTGCTGTGTCTCGCTCAGACCGATTTCCGGAGAAATACCGGCATAACGCATGGAAGAGGCCGGAGAAGCTCCTGTTCCACCTTCTGCTCCTGAAATGACAATCAAATCAGCCTTTGCTTTTGCCACACCGGCTGCAATGGTACCAATACCACTCTCAGCTACCAGTTTCACACTGATTTTGGCTTTCGGGTTCACGTTCTTCAAATCGAATATCAACTGAGCCAAGTCTTCAATTGAATAAATATCGTGATGAGGGGGAGGCGAAATCAGCGAAATGCCCGGAATAGAATGACGCGTCTTGGCAATGACTTCATTTACCTTAAATCCCGGAAGCTGTCCACCTTCACCCGGCTTAGCACCCTGTGCTACCTTAATCTGGATTTCTTCGGCATTCACCAAGTATTCAGTAGTTACACCGAAACGTCCGGAAGCGACCTGTTTGGTCTTACTGCACAAGGAAATGCCATCGTAGGTCTCATGGAAACGGTCGGAATCCTCTCCTCCTTCACCCGTATTACTGCGAGCGTTCAGCTTGTTCATGGCCAGTGCCATGGCTTCATGCGCCTCTTTACTGATAGAACCAAAAGACATGGCGCCCGTTACAAAATGCTTTACAATTTCCTCTACCGGCTCTACATCTTCCAATGGAATCGGATTACGACGGAAAGAGAAGAAGTCACGCAAGAATATCGGACTTTCCTTTTCATCTACCCGACGCGTATATTCCTTGAACTTGGCATAGCTTCCCAAACGAGTGGCCAACTGCAAAGCGCTGATAGTTTCCGGATTCCACGCATGCTTCTCGCCATCCTTACGGTAGGAGAACTGGCCGATATAAGGCAACAAATCGTCGACCTCTTTTGCAAAACCTGCATCATGGAACACCTGGTAATCTTTGGCAATGCTTTCCAATCCGACACCTCCAATGGATGAAGAAGGGGTACCGAAGTAAGTAGAAAGCACTTCGCTGCCCAAACCAACGGCTTCAAAAATCTTCGCTCCACGGTAAGAACGTATCGTACTGATACCCATCTTACTCATTACTTTATAGAGTCCTTTGCAAACGGCTTTTATGTAGTTCTTTTCGGCAGTTTCATAATTCAACTGCACATCGCCTTTCTTCACCATGTCATCCAGAATGGCAAATACCATATACGGATTGATGGCGCTCGCTCCATATCCCAGCAACAAGGCAGCGTGCATCACTTCCCGAATTTCTCCACTTTCTACCACCAATGCGGTCTGTACTCTCTTTTGTACAGAAATCAGGTGATGGTGTACGGCACTCACAGCCAGCAAAGAAGGAATGGCTGCATGTGCTGCATCAATCTCACGATCGGAAAGAATGATGTAGTTTACCCCTTCATCCACTGCCGCCTCGGCTTTCTTGCACAACTCATTCAATGCCTCACGCAGACCTTCCGCTCCTCTTGCTGCATCGAACAGCATCGGCAACTTCACGGTATTGAACCCTTTATAGCGAATGTTGCACAATATATCAAGCTGCGTATTGTTCAGAATCGGGTGTGGCAGACGCACCATCTTACAATGCGATTCACTCGGCAACAGGATGTTGGTTCCTACAGCTCCGATATATTCCGTCAGCGACATCACCAGTTCCTCACGTATCGGGTCGATTGGCGGATTGGTCACCTGCGCAAACTGCTGACGGAAATAATTGAACAATATCTGAGGCTTGTCAGACAACACAGCCAGAGGAGTATCGTTCCCCATGGAGGCAGTGGGTTCGGCCCCATTCATACACATCGGAGTAAGCGTACGTTCTATGTCTTCGCGAGTGAATCCGAATGCACGCAGGCGACGTTCATAATCAGGTACAGAATTGGAAATCTTACGGCCACTGCGTAATGTATCCAGTTCAATACGGTTAGTAGAAAGCCACTGACGATAAGGCTTGGAAGCTGCCAACTGGCTCTTCAGTTCGCCATCGTAGTAAATACGTCCTTCCTGGGTATCTACCAACAATATCTTGCCAGGCTGAAGACGGCCTTTTTCCTTAATGGCTTCAGGTTCAAAATTAATGACTCCAGCTTCGCTGGCTACCACCATCATATCATTTTTGGTGATCAGGTAACGTGCCGGACGCAAACCGTTACGGTCGAGCATACCACCTGCATAACGTCCGTCGCTGAACAACAAGGCAGCCGGTCCGTCCCAAGGTTCCATCAAAATGGAATGATACTCATAAAACGCCTTCAGCTCCTCACTAATCGGATTCTTGTCATTGAATGACTCTGGCACAAGCATAGCCATGGCATGCGGCAGGCTCAATCCTGACATCACGAAAAACTCCAACACATTATCGAGTGAGGCACTGTCGCTCATTCCCGGCTGTATAATCGGACCTATTTTCTTCACGTCACCTAGTAAAGGAGTGGAAAGTACACTTTCACGCGCCTCCATCCATCCTCTGTTTCCACGAATGGTATTGATTTCTCCATTATGGGCTAACAAGCGGAAAGGCTGTGCCAAACTCCAGGTCGGAAATGTATTCGTACTAAAACGAGAATGTACGATGGCCAGTCCGCTGGTAAAGTAAGGCTGGGTAAGGTCCTGAAAATATTCACGCACCTGTACCGAAGACAGCATACCTTTATATATAATATTTTTGCTGGACAAGGAAACAATGTAAAAGTCCTTATGATGTACACGGCGTTCAATCTTTTTACGTACAATATATAAGGTACGTTCAAAGTTTTCCAGGTCGGTTGCCCCGGTAATGAACACCTGCTTAATGTCTGGTTCAGTCTCCAACGCACTTTTTCCTAAGATAGAAGAATTCACGGGTACGGAGCGCAAGTGCATCAATGACAATCCTTCACGCTCTACCTCCTCAATCAGGATGCTCAGAATGGACTCCTGTTCCTTCGCGTCTTTCGGAAGAAAAACCAATCCCGTACCATATTTCCCCTTTTCAGGCACCGGAATTCCCTGTAACAATATAAACTCATGTGGAATCTGCAGCATAATACCTGCACCGTCACCCGTCTTGTTGTCTGCGCCTTCTGCGCCACGATGTTTCATATTTTCCAAGACTTTCAAGGCTGCATCCACCAATTCATGTGATTTATTACCATGAATGTCTACAATCATACCTACTCCACAAGCATCGTGCTCGTACTCCGGTTGATAAAGCCCGGAAGATGTCTGATGACATTCTGTTACTTCCTGCTCTTCTTTTCTCATAAATTTTCCTGCTAACCTCATTTTATCTTTCATTATTAATACCCAAAACAGAGTTTACATTCTATTTGTCCACAAAAATAATAATATCACTTCCAATATGACACTTTTGTAGGATTTTTCATTACAATATTTTCATCTACGTCAGCCACACCTTTCACTTTCTTTATATAGCAAATAAAAAAGTTTCAGAATAAAACAGAATAGATACATTTTGATTACATTTATCACAAAAAGACAGAAACAATGTATTTTTTCAGGCACGGTACATACCTCTTTTAATAATTGTCTGTTATTTTGTAAACGAAAATCATAATATGGCTTGAAAACAAAATACAGATGGAAACATTAAAACATGAATGCGGAGTCGCTCTTATCCGACTCCTGAAACCACTGGAATATTATCAGGAAAAATATGGTACATGGATGTATGGCTTGAACAAGCTTTATCTGCTGATGGAGAAGCAGCACAACAGAGGACAAGAAGCTGCAGGATTAGCCTGCGTAAAACTGCAAGCCAACCCTGGTGAGGAATACATGTTCCGTGAAAGAGGACTCGGAGCGGGAGCCATTACAGAAATCTTCAACAACGTTCATCAACAATACAAAGATTTAACGGAAGAACAGTTGCACGATGCAGAATTTGCAAAGAAGTGCCTGCCCTTTGCCGGAGAACTTTACATGGGACACCTGCGTTATTCGACCACCGGGAAAAGCGGTATCTCGTATGTTCATCCATTTCTCCGCCGCAACAACTGGCGTGCCAAGAACCTGGCATTGTGCGGTAACTTCAATCTGACCAATGTAGACGAAATCTTTGCCGACATAACTGAAGCCGGACAACATCCCCGTAAATACGCAGATACTTATATCATGCTGGAGCAGGTAGGCCACCGGCTGGACAGAGAAGTGGAGCGCCTTTACAACCAGTGCAAAGAAGAAGGCTTGAAGGGAATGGACATCACGCATGCCATTGAAGACCGGATTGACCTGACAAACGTGCTGAAAACATCTTCCCCATCCTGGGATGGAGGTTACGTCATCTGCGGAATGACAGGAAGTGGTGAAACCTTTGCCGTACGCGACCCATGGGGCATTCGCCCGGCGTTCTGGTATCAGGACGATGAAATCATGGTATTAGCTTCGGAACGCCCTGTCATTCAGACGGTATTGAACATCCCTGCTGGAAGCATCCATGAACTGATGCCTGGACAAGCCGTATTGGTCAATAAGAAAGGGCAGCTCAGACTGGCACAAATCAACAAACCCGGGAAATTAAAACCCTGCTCTTTCGAACGCATCTACTTCAGCCGGGGAAGTGACGTGGATATCTATCGTGAACGTAAAAAATTAGGAGAGAAACTAATTGAACCGATTCTCTCTGCAGTCAATCATGACATTGCCCATTCCGTATTCTCATTCATTCCCAATACAGCCGAAGTGGCTTTCTATGGAATGCTGGAAGGACTGGACAATTACCTGAACCAACTTAAAATCAAGCAAATCGAGGCCTTGGGTCACACGCCCAGTCATGAAGAACTGAAACAGATTCTTTCTCAACGTATCCGAAGCGAGAAGGTAGCCATTAAGGATATTAAGTTGCGTACCTTTATTGCGGAAGGAAATACCCGTAACGACCTGGCAGCCCACGTATATGATATTACCTACGGAAGCCTCGTGCCACAGGAAGACAACCTGGTAATCATCGACGACAGCATCGTACGAGGAACGACTTTGAAGCAAAGTATCATCAGCATTCTCGACCGTCTGCAACCCAAAAAGATTGTCATCGTATCCTCTTCCCCACAAGTCCGCTATCCGGATTACTATGGCATCGACATGGCCAGCATGGAGCAATTCATCGCTTTCAAGGCTGCCATCGCTCTGCTGGAAGAACGCGACATGCAGCACGTCATCGAATACGCCTATAGAAAGTCAAAAGAACAGCTGAACCTGCCTAAAGAAAAAATGCGCAACTACGTAAAGGAAATTTATGCTCCTTTCAGCGATGAAGAAATATCAGAAAAGATTGCTGCATTACTGACTCCTGCCACTACGCGGGCAAAAGTACAGATTGTTTACCAAACGCTGGAAGGACTGCATGAAGCATGTCCGGCCCATCCGGGAGACTGGTATTTTAGTGGAGACTATCCTACCCCGGGAGGAACACGCCAGGTGAACCAGGCATTTATCGACTGGGTGGAAAAGAATTATCAATTCTAATTCTCCCTCCCCAAAAACAAACAGAAGTCAAAGTTTCCAGTACTCCCGAGGAAGTACTGTAGTACTGCCTATGAAGTACTTCAGTACTTTCACGGGAGTACTGTAGTACTTCTTTGAAAGTACTGAGATTACACAAAAACAGCTACGAATCCCCCTCTTTACAAATATTAAATCGAGAATCTATACCTGAAAAGCAAACCAACAAATCCCCACCTTTGATGCACCAGAAGAGATTCAAAAAAACTTAATCAAAGAATGAATTTTTGTCATCTCCAGTTTGCAATATTATGAAGTATTCGTATATTTGCAGCCTAGAAACAGAATTCATGGAAGCATTTTACAGAACACATAATTATTTAGTGGAACATACCAACGCTCCTGTTCGCCGTGATCTCATGGATGAAATAGACTGGAATGATCGCTTGATTGGTATAAAAGGTACAAGAGGGGTAGGCAAAACCACATTTCTTTTACAATATGCAAAAGAAAAGTTCGGAACGGACCGTTCATGCTTGTTCGTAAACATGAATAATTTCTACTTTTCACAATACAGTTTAGTAGACTTTGCCGGGGAATTTGTTAAAAGAGGGGGAAAAGTTCTGCTTATTGACCAAGTTTTCAAGCTTCCAGACTGGAGTCACGATTTGCGCACATGCTACGAACGTTATCCGCAACTGAAAATTGTATTTACCGGTTCTTCTGTAATGCGTCTGAAAGATGAGAATCCCGAATTGAACGGGATTGTCAAATCGTATAACCTGAGAGGATTTTCTTTCCGTGAATTTCTGAATTTACAGACTGGGAACCATTTTTCAGCCTACACATTGGATGAGATTCTGCACAATCACGAGCATATCGTGAAAACAATCTTACCACACATCAATCCACTCAATTATTTCCAGGATTATATTCATCATGGCTTTTATCCTTTTTTCCTTGAAAAAAGAAATTTCTCAGAGAATCTGCTGAAGACCATGAATATGATGATTGAAGTGGACATTCTCCTGATTAAACAAATCGAACTGAAATATCTGTCCAAAATCAAAAAATTATTATATTTGCTAGCAGTAGACGGCCCGGTCGCACCCAATGTCAGCCAATTGGCTACTGAAATTCAGACATCGCGTGCTACGGTCATGAACTACATAAAATACCTGGCAGATGCACGACTCATCAACATGGTTTACCCGAAAGGGGAAAGCTTTCCCAAAAAACCGGCTAAAATCATGATGCACAACACAAACCTGATGTATAGCATCTATCCGGTAAAGGTGGAGGAACAAGATGTGCTGGAAACCTTCTTTGTCAATACCTTGTGGAAAGACCACAAAATCAACAAAGGAGATAAAGGCACCTCTTTCCTTGTAGACAATACGCTGCATTTCCGGATTTGTGCAGAAGGAAGCAAATATAAAAGCAATCCGAACATATACTATGCCATGCATAAAATGGAAATAGGACACGGCGACCAGATACCTTTATGGTTATTTGGATTTTTGTATTGACAATAACGATTTTATTACTTCATATTTAATTAGTAATTGTATGACTAAACAAAAAAAATTCATCACTTGTGATGGTAACCAGGCTGCAGCACATATTTCATATATGTTCTCAGAAGTTGCAGCTATCTATCCTATCACCCCGTCATCTACAATGGCTGAATATGTAGACGAATGGGCTGCCGCAGGTCGTAAAAACATCTTCGGCGAAACTGTTTTGGTTCAGGAAATGCAATCTGAAGGTGGTGCTGCCGGTGCAGTACACGGATCTCTTCAGGCTGGTGCATTGACAACTACTTATACTGCTTCTCAGGGTCTTCTGTTGATGATTCCTAACATGTACAAAATTGCAGGTGAGTTCTTGCCATGCGTATTCCACGTTTCTGCACGTACACTGGCTTCTCACGCATTGTGTATCTTCGGTGACCACCAGGATGTAATGTCTTGCCGTCAGACAGGTTTCGCTATGCTTTGTGAAGGTTCTGTACAGGAAGTTATGGATTTGGCCGGTGTAGCTCACTTGTCAACAATCAAATCTCGTGTTCCGTTCTTGAACTTCTTCGATGGTTTCCGTACATCACACGAAATCCAGAAGATTGAAATGCTGGAAAACGAAGACCTCGCTCCGCTGGTAGACCAGAAAGCTTTAGCTGAATTCCGCGAACGTGCACTCAGCCCTAACAAACCGGTTGCACGCGGTATGGCTGAAAACCCGGATCACTTCTTCCAGCACAGAGAATCTTGCAATCCGTTCTATGAAGCTGTTCCTGCTATCGTAGAAGAATATATGAACGAAATCAACAAGATTACAGGACGTCACTACGGCTTGTTCAACTACTATGGTGCTGAAGATGCTGAACGCGTAATCATCGCTATGGGTTCTGTAACTGAAGCTGCTCGTGAAGCTATCGACCACTTGGTAGCAAACGGCGAAAAAGTTGGTTTGGTTTCTGTACACTTGTATCGTCCGTTCTCTGCTAAACATTTCTTGGCAGCTGTACCTAAGACTGCAAAACGCATCGCAGTTCTTGACCGTACAAAAGAACCGGGTGCAAACGGCGAACCTTTGTATCTTGACGTAAAAGACTGCTTCTACGGACAGGAAAATGCTCCTCTTATCGTAGGCGGACGTTATGGTCTGGGTTCTAAGGATACTACTCCTGCTCAGATTCTTTCTGTATACGAAAACTTGGCATTGCCGACTCCTAAGAACCACTTCACTATCGGTATCGTAGATGACGTTACTTTCACTTCTCTTCCTCAGAAAGAAGAAATCGCTTTGGGTGGCGAAGGTATGTTCGAAGCTAAATTCTACGGCTTGGGTGCTGACGGTACTGTAGGTGCTAACAAGAACTCTGTAAAAATCATCGGTGACAACACCAACAAATACTGCCAGGCTTACTTCTCATACGACTCTAAGAAATCTGGTGGTTTCACTTGCTCTCACTTGCGTTTCGGTGATCATCCTATCCGCTCTACTTACTTGGTAACTACTCCTAACTTCGTAGCTTGCCACGTACAGGCTTACCTGCACATGTACGATGTAACTCGCGGTCTGCGTAAGAACGGTACATTCTTGCTGAACACTATCTGGGAAGGCGAAGAATTGGCTAAGAACCTGCCGAACAAAGTGAAGAAATACTTCGCAGAAAACAACATCACTGTTTACTATATCAATGCAACTAAGATTGCTCAGGAAATTGGTTTGGGTAACCGTACCAACACTATCCTGCAGTCTGCATTCTTCCGTATCACTGGCGTAATTCCAGTTGACCTGGCTGTAGAACAGATGAAGAAATTCATCGTGAAGTCTTACGGTAAGAAGGGTGAAGACGTGGTTAACAAGAACTACGCTGCCGTTGACCGTGGTGGTGAATATAAACAATTGACTGTTGACCCGGCATGGGCTAACCTGGAAGTTGAAGCTGCTGCTGCAAACAACGATCCGGCATTCATCAACGAAGTTGTTCGTCCTATCAACGCTCAGGATGGTGACTTGCTGCCAGTATCTGCATTCAAGGGTATTGAAGACGGTACATGGCATCAGGGAACAGCTAAATACGAAAAACGTGGTGTAGCTGCATTCGTTCCGGAATGGAATCCTGAAACTTGTATCCAGTGTAACAAGTGTGCATACGTTTGTCCTCACGCTGCTATCCGTCCGTTCGTACTGGATGCTGAAGAACAAGCTGGTGCTAACTTCCCGACGCTGAAAGCTGTAGGTAAACAGTTCGACGGCATGACATTCCGTGTACAGGTAGACGTTATGGACTGCTTGGGTTGCGGTAACTGTGCTGACGTTTGTCCGGGTAACCCGAAGAAGGGTGGCAAGGCTTTGACTATGAAGCCGCTTGAAACTCAGTTGGCTGAAGCTGCTAACTGGACTTACTGCGCTGACAACGTGAAGTCTAAACAGCACTTGGTAGACATCAAGGCTAACGTGAAGAACTCTCAGTTCGCTCAGCCGTTGTTCGAGTTCTCTGGAGCTTGCTCTGGTTGTGGTGAAACTCCGTATGTGAAACTGATTTCTCAGTTGTTCGGTGACCGTGAAATGGTTGCTAACGCTACCGGATGTTCTTCTATCTACTCTGGTTCAGTTCCTTCAACTCCTTACACAACTAACGAAAAAGGTCAGGGTCCTGCTTGGGCTAACTCATTGTTCGAAGACTTCTGCGAATTCGGTTTGGGTATGGAATTGGCTAACAAGAAACTGCGCAACCGTCTGGAAGAAGCTATGAAGTCTGCTATCGCAAACGAAGCTACTCCGGCAGAATACAAAGAAGCATTCCAGGAATGGATTGACGGCCGCAACGATGCGGATAAGAGCAAAGCTGCTGCTGAAAAGATTATTCCGTTGGTAGAAGCTGCAAAAGACAAGTGTGCTGCTTGCGCTACTATCGCTGAATTCAAAGACTATCTGGTAAAACGTTCACAGTGGATTATCGGTGGTGACGGTGCTTCTTACGATATAGGTTACGGAGGTCTTGACCATGTAATCGCTTCTGGCGAAGATGTAAACATCCTGGTATTGGATACTGAAGTTTACTCTAACACTGGTGGTCAGTCTTCTAAGGCTACTCCGCTGGGTGCTATCGCTAAGTTTGCTGCTTCTGGTAAACGTGTTCGCAAGAAAGACCTGGGTATGATTGCTACTACTTACGGTTACGTTTACGTAGCTCAGATTGCAATGGGTGCTGACCAGGCTCAGACTTTGAAAGCTATCCGCGAAGCTGAAGCATATCCTGGACCATCATTGGTTATCGCATACGCTCCATGTATCAACCACGGTTTGAAAGCTGGTATGGGTAAATCTCAGGCTGAAGAAGCTAAGGCTGTAGAATGTGGTTACTGGCACTTGTGGCGCTTCAACCCGGCTCTGGAAGAAGAAGGTAAGAATCCGTTCTCACTCGACTCTAAAGAACCGAACTGGGAAGGCTTCCAGGATTATCTGAAGGGTGAAGTTCGTTTCGCATCTGTAATGAAACAATATCCGACAGAAGCTGCTGACTTGTTCGCTGCTTGTGAAGACATGGCTAAGAAACGCTATGCTTCTTACAAGCGTATGGCTGCAATGGACTGGAGCGACGAAAAAGCTGAATAATTTATTTTAGCATATAATCAACGAAAAACGGCTGCCTGCAGGTGGCCGTTTTTTTGATTACAAGCTTTTTCTTATGTTTGCATTGAATTATCAATAACGAAAAGCTTTATGAAATACTTAATTGTTTCCGACATACACGGATGCCTTCCTGCATTAGAAAAAGTCCTGCAGTTTTACCAGGCACATCACTTTGATATGCTCATTATTTTGGGAGATATATTAAATTACGGACCACGTAACGGACTTCCTGAGGGACTTAATCCCAAAGGTATTGCAGAGAAATTAAATGAAATGGCAGGAGAAATCGTAGCAATACGAGGAAATTGTGATTCTGAAGTAGACCAGATGTTGCTGAACTTCCCTATTTTATCAGATTACACATTAATCGTAGATAATGGCAAGAAGTTATTCCTCACCCACGGGCACATCTACAATGAAGAAAAACGTCCGCAAAATGGATATGATGCCTTTTTCTACGGACATACCCATTTATGGAAACTGGAAAAAACGACAAACGGCATCATCTGTAACACGGGTTCCATTACCTTCCCTAAAGGAGGCAACCCTCCCACTTTTGCTAGCTATGAAAATGGGAAAATCACTATATACCATCTAAATGGCGAAATACTGAAAGAACTTACACTATAAGAATGGAAAAGGCATAAAAAAGGCTGCCAACCTATCGTAACCCATAACAGACAATACATACATTACGATTCGGAAGGCAGCCACTCCCCATCTTATTGAATTATAGCAATAGACAAGATTTATTACAATTCAGAGAAAGGTTTAGCTTTTCCTCCCAAAGGGAAAGAGATTCCCAAGAAACCATTCACTGATTTAGAATTACCTCCAAAGAACATATAGTCAGTTCCTACAAACAACGGACCCAACTTCACCGCAAGACCAATTGATTTACCGCTTGCCTGAATCGGAGAGTAACTAATAGCAGCATTCAACCAGTTTTTCGGACGGAATGTAGCCAGGAATGTCAATTCATTCAATGTTTTAGGCTCAGCAAAACGAGCGGTGTACATAGCACCTACACTCAACTTATTATTCAACAAGCCATATTCTCCGGCCAATAACAAGGTAGAATACAAACGAGTTTTTGTTTTTACCTTTTCAGGTGAACCTTCTTCAAAATCAAAACGTTCGAATGACAAGAAGTCACCACCGATGTAACGATCATAGTTGTCTGGAGTAATGGTCACATTATCTCCTCCACTCACCGTAGCAACAGTTGTTTCACTTTCCTTCCATTTCAGGAAACCCAAATCAAGAATAGAAGCTGATACCGTCAAGTTATCCCATACTTTATAACTTGCACCTAAATCAATACCAAAACCTGAACCAGCAATGCCCAAGTCACCTGCATCCAAGTCAAAATTATCAATCATTCCATTGTTATCGAAAGTCATACCCCCACCTTTCAGCGTAGTAATTACATTACCATCTGCAGCATAAGAGTACCCTTTTCCATACCAGTCTGAAGGAGAAAGTTCACCACGAGAAGCATCATCCTGATAATTTCTAAGATTCGGAACATCCAAATTCAAATCAAACTGATTGATGTTCATTTCTGCACGGGCCAAACCTAACAAGACCTTTACACGTCCACCCACTGTCAACTTTTCTGTAATCCGACGAGAATATCCCAAACCAATTTCAGCGTATGCCTTCATGTTCAGTGTCTGATTTGACAAGCTATAGCTTTGATTAGTTCCTGCCACATCCTCCAATGCAAAACCATTCATCGTACGCATCATAGAGAACATATCCTTTGCCAATGCCGCACCGAAATCAGCACGCAAGCCTACATTTACACTCCAGAATCCTTTACCTCTATACCAGCCAAAAGAAAGAATGTCTGTGTTCAAGTTTACATTCAAACGGTTATCAGCCTTTAAACGGTCAAACAACTTGTCGTTTGAATATAAGTCACTTCCTGAATCCATAAGGTCAATAATGTCGCTTGTACCCAACACATTAGAAGAGGCAGACATATTAAACGAGCCTATAATCGGCACATTAAAATATCCCCTGGTAGGCTGCAAGCCCGGATTCAACTGCAAACGTGCACTAGTCCCTTCCATAAAATAGGAGGAACGCAAATATTGAGCCTGTGCCGCTCCTCCCCACAGCATCATGCTTCCTAACAGAAGCAAACCTTTACATCCAAATTTTCCCATATTGAATTCTATTTAGTAAAATTTAATGCAAAAATAAAACATCTATGTCAAAGATGAAACAAAGAAGTCGGTTCTGTCAACTAAAACCCTTCTATTCAATACCAAACAAACGTTTTTTGCGACTAAGCGGTAAAAAACATTTTATTACAACTGGCAGAAACGCTCCATCATTTCTTTACGGTACTTCTTGGAAACCTGAAGCTCGTCCACATTATTAAACGGAGGATACATCACGCACTGGCAACCCTGCACCATCAGCAGATAATTCATGTTTATAATATACGACTGATGAATTTGTACAAAAGCAGAATCATAAGCACATAAGTTTTCAGCTCTTGTATTCCGCTTTAAAGGTATAAAGGTGCCGTTCACCAAGGCTACCTCCCAAATCTTACGCTCGGACACATAACGGAAATATCCTATATCTGACACGCGCAACACACGCAAATCTCCCACAGGGGTTACTACCATGAATGATTTCTCATTCCCACGTCCTGTATCTGCCAGAAAATTAACCGGAGCTTTAATATTATCTTCTTCCTGCAAACGTCCCAGCACCACAGACAATTCTCCCGCATCAACAGGCTTCAACAGAAAATCAAAAGCATAACTACGCAAAGCATCTATCAGATACTTGTTGTATGCAGTGTAAAACACGATATGCATATCCCAGTTCTGCTGTTCATGCACTTTTATGGCCAAATCCATCCCCAGCATATCCGGAAGTTCCACATCCAGGAACAATAAATCAGGACGTTCTTTTTCAAGTAAACGAATTCCGGCCTTTCCATTACAGGCTATACCCTCTACTGAAATCCATGGATATTTCTTCAACTCAAAGCAAAGATTATCAATGGCAGTTTCTTCGTCATCTATAATGACTGTTCTTATTTTATCATTCATATTTTTCTAGTTTTCTTTAATTGATATGAATAATTCAAAGGAATCACAAAGCGTACTTCACACCCCATTTCTTTTTCTTCCCCGACTAACACATTATTGATTTTCATTTGAATAGGGCGTGAGTTATATATGTTTAATAATTGAATAGTCTGTGTGATGACTTTCATTCCAGTGCCAGTTCCATGGTTTACGCTTACTTTCCGGTACCCTCCGCCATTATCAGATACCACAATTTCAACCTGATTATCAAGTAGCAGACCTACTTGTATACGCAACAATCGTTTTCCTTCTTTTAATCTCAGTCCATGCTTTATGGCATTCTCTACAGGAATCTGCAGCAACATGGATGGAACTTTCACCGCCTTCAAATCTATCTTGCAGTCCAAATCCAGCTGGTAATCGAAATCTTTTCCTAATGATTCCTTTTCCAGTTCCACATACGTATCCACAAACTCCAATTCATCTGCCAACGATACAGCCAGACAATCGGTCAATTCCAGATTCCGGCGTATCAGTTTGGTCAATCCAATCAGATTCCGGCTTTCCTCCTCTCCTTTATGAAGATTCATTTCACGATTCAGTACATTAAAAATGAAATGGGGAGAAATTCGGTTTCGTACATTTTCCAGTCGCAAGGAAGTCATCGCATTTTGCATACGCCACTGTTCCCTGTCACGCAACCGTTTTCGATACAACACGATAACAGAAACCACAGCTGCCAACAAGAAACCTCCACCCACAATCATATACAGCCATTGATAGAGCTGAAGTACCTGATTTTCCTTTTCCCGAATAGAAATCTCCTTCTTCATCAAGGTACTGTCTTGTGTATACTTCAATTTAATTTCTGCAGCCCGCATCTTCACCCTTCCATTACGAATGGAGTCATCTATATGATGATTTTCTTCCAAAAAGTGATATGCACGTTCATAATCTCCCACCTTTTCGAAATAACGCTGCAAATAACGATTACGAACGTGAATCATATTGGGCTCTACATTCTCATATTTTACGGCATGCTTCAAACGTTCTCTGGCCAATGCTACGTTTCCCTGCTTCAATGCCAGTTCCATAAGCTGCGTATCAATACAGTACAAGGCTGTGGCATGATGAATAGAATCAAAGAATCCCCGACATTCCTGCAAATAGTAAGAAGCCGAATCCGTGCAATCCAACATCAGGAAAATTTCTCCTAGATTTATCATGGTCAGATTTCTCTCAAAAGTCATATCCGGATACTGGTTTACCACTTCCAGCGAGCGGCGGAAATACCCTAACGCCGTTTTATAATCTTGCCGATAATAATAAGAATTTCCCCTGTTGTTCAGATAAATATGTTTCTCAAAAGGGTGCATCTTGTCATAATAGCGCGATGCCAAATCATAATAATAATCACACAGCGCAAAATCTCTTAATTCCATATGCACCTGTGCCAATCCATAATAAGCAGGAAACCTTTGTTCTTCGGGCATGTTCAGTGAATCAGAGATGGACAAGGAACGGTTATACCAGAAAGCTCCCCAATCATAACGTCCCTGCTTGACAAACGCGTCTGCCAGATTCAGACAAATGTCCGGAAGAGACTCTCTCTTTCCTCCCCGACTGGCATATTCAAAAGCTTTCTGAAAACAGAAACTGGCAGAATCTATCTGCGAAGTACGGACAAACAAATTCCCCCGGGCATTATAAATCAAAGCATACAGCTGATAAACATCTTTATTTTTCGCTGTTCTGTCGCAAAAAGCAGCAACCTTGTCGAGCAAATAAGATGCAGAATCAAGCTTAAAAGACAAAAAGTACCCTCTTACTTTCAAAAAAAGCAAGCGATAATACATCATACTGTCTTTTAACGATGGAAGCGCATTATCTACCATCCGGGAAACTTGTTCCGGAGAATCAACGGAGGCTTGCTCCATTTGCTGATAAAGCATTTCAAAAGAGTCTTTCGAGCTCTTTTTCTCCTGACGCATACAACCCATCATAATGGGCAATACAAAACAAAAGCTCCATATACCCACTATAAAATATCTCATTTTTAAACTCATACCTCTACCCCTTATTCATAAAAACAAAAATACGTAAAACTATTTAGGAGACCAAACGACTCATTTTTTTTCATTGAAGCCTCAAAAAGAGTTTTACGGATAGACAAAATACCGACATAAATATACGTTTTTTATTCCAATTAATCTATGACAAATGTCCGATAAATTACTTAATTCTTACCTGAATGCTCCCGCGTTTGCAGAGAAATGTGTACATTTGCAACTACAATCAAGAATTATATACGCAAATGAACGGTAAATCCTCTTACGAATTGCCTAATCTCACCCAGTCCATGGGTGCGCATTTAGGCATTCAGTTCCTCGAAATGGAAGAAGGATATGTGAAAGCACAAATGCCGGTAGACGAAAGAACCTGCCAACCATTTGGCATACTCAACGGAGGAGCTTCTTTGGCTCTCGCAGAAATCGTAGCTGGACATGGCTCCATTCCATTGTGCAGTGCAAATGAAATGCCTTGCGGCATCCAGGTAAGTGCCAACCACCTCCAGATGGTTCCGAAAGGAGAATTTGTAATTGCCACCGGACGCCTCATCCACCGCGGACGCACGTCTCACCTGTGGAATGTAGACATCACCAATCAGGAAGGAAAGTTGATTTCCACCGCACGCATTGTCAATCAAATAGTCAAAAAACGGCCATGAATATTCCGGAAACCATATACCACCAGCTCCTTGATTCATTTACCAGCAGCCATGTCTGCTTTGCATTATACCGTCTTCCCTGGACAGATGAACCTATTCTCGTCATGCAGGAAGAAGGAGAGCCTGAATATATCCACAGTCTGAATGAACTGAACCAGAAAAAAGGATTTCTTCTTTCTCCATTTCAGTTTACTCCAGCACATCCGGCTGTACTCATCCGCCCGGACATACAAGCATACGACTGGGAAGAAATTAAATCTGCCTTACAAGGATGGACGACACGCCACCCGCAACAAGCCAATCCGTCTCATTCTATAGCAGCATCAACAGATTCGCATGCGACTTCCGAAAAAGAAGAAAAAGACTTATACACTGAAACTTTCAGCCGCTTCATCCTACCACTCAAGGAGAAGCAGTTCCGGAAACTTGTACTGTCCCGCAGTACAACTCACACGCTGAATGAGCAGTTTTCTCCGCTTTCGGCTTTCATACAGGCCTGCAACAGCTATCCCCGCATGATGATTTCGCTATGTCACACCCCTTCCACCGGTACGTGGATAGGAAGTACACCTGAAATTATCCTCAGCGGTCACGAAAAAGACTGGCACACAGTGGCATTGGCAGGCACTATGCCCATGCAAGGAGAAGTTATGCCCACCGAATGGAGCAAAAAGAACAAAGAAGAACAAGCATTTGTAGGAGATTACATTCGCAAAGCTATCAAGAAATTCGGCAGCAAAATCACAGAAAAGGGACCATACACAGCCCGTGCCGGCCAGTTGGTTCATCTGAAAACCGATTTCCATTTCTGCCTGAAAGATACGGCTCATTTAGGCGATGTACTGCAAGAATTACATCCCACCCCGGCAGTATGCGGCTTACCAAAAAAGGAAGCCTACCAGTTCATCCTACAGACGGAGCCTCACAACCGCCTTTTCTATTCCGGCATCATCGGATGGATATATCCGGAAGGAGACACTACCCTCTATGTCAACCTGCGGTGCATGCATATTGAAGGAAAAACCGCTACGTTATATGCCGGAGGAGGTATCCTTCCTGAATCCACAGCTGATACCGAATGGGAAGAAACGCAGCAAAAAATGAATACCATGCGAAATATCCTGTAAATCTAACATATTTAGAAATCATGTATACAGATAAAAAAAATATCCTTCAGCTCGTGGCGCTGCTGAAAGCCCACCGGATACAGAAAATCGTGTTATGTCCCGGAAGCAGGAATATTCCGATTGTACAAACACTAGTCAATATTCCGGAGTTCACCTGCTACCCCGTCACTGACGAACGAAGTGCAGGCTTCTTTGCCTTGGGACTGGCATTGAACGGAGGAAGTCCAGCAGCTGTATGCTGTACGTCGGGAACGGCCTTGCTTAATATCCACCCGGCTGTAGCCGAAGCTTTCTACCAGCAGGTTCCGCTTGTCGTCATCTCGGCCGACCGTCCTGCCGCATGGATTGGACAAATGGACGGACAGACACTCCCTCAGCCTGGCGTATTCGGAAGTCTGGTAAAAAAATCAGTCAACCTGCCGGAAGTGCAAAGTGAAGAAGACGAATGGTACTGCAACCGCCTCATCAATGAAGCACTCATGGAACTAAACCACCATGGAAAAGGTCCCGTACACATCAATGTCCCCGTCAGTGAACCGTTTTTCAAACTTCCGGTAACGGAGCTTCCTGAAGCACGGGTCATTACCCGCTATCAGGGACTGAACGTGTACGAAAAGGACTACCAGCCACTCATCGACCGCTTGAACCGCTACCAGCGACGGATGGTCGTAGTGGGACAAATGAACCTGATTTATTTGTTCGAAAAGAAATACACCAAGATGCTCTACAAGCATTTTGCCTGGTTTACCGAAAACATCAGCAACCAGACCATTCCGGGACTGCCCATCCGAAACATCGAACCGCTGCTCTGCTCCATGGATTTTGAAGCCCAGCAGAAAATGCGTCCGGAACTGCTGATTACTTACGGAGGCCATATCATTTCCAAGCGGCTGAAAAAGTTTCTTCGCCGTCATCCGCCAGTAGAACACTGGCACGTAGCTGCCGACGGACAGGTGGCCGACCTGTTCGGTTCGCTGACCACCGTAATTGAAATGGACCCGTTCGAGTTTCTGGAAAAGATAGCTCCGATGATGGACAACCGCACTCCGGAATATCCCCGCACATGGGAGAACCTGTCCAAAAACATTCCGCAGGCCGTGTTCCCCTACTCTGAAATGAGTGCTATCGGGAAAATCATCCACCATTTGCCGTCTTCCTGTTCCCTCCATCTGGCCAACAGTTCTACCGTGCGCTATGCCCAGCTGTTTCCCCTTCCCAAAGATGTGGAAGTATTGTCTAACCGGGGAACCAACGGCATTGAAGGTTCTTTGTCTACTGCCCTCGGCTATGCTACGGCATCCGACAAGCTCAACTTCATTTTCATCGGCGACCTGAGCTTCTTTTATGACATGAACGCCCTCTGGAATGCCAACTACGGCAGCAACGTACGCATCTTGTTGCTCAACAATGCAGGCGGAGAAATTTTCCATGCCCTTCCGGGACTGGAAATGCAGGACAACAGCCGACGTTTCATCACGGCAATCCACCGCACCTCTGCCAGAGCATGGGCGGAAGACCGAGGATTCCGCTACCTATCCGCACACAACGAAGATGAGCTCAATCAGGCAGCCGAAATCTTCACCCAGCCTTCCATTACTCCCCAGCCTCTGCTTCTGGAAGTGTTCACGGAAAAAGACCAAGACATCGAACACCTGAAAACGTATTATCACAACCTAAAAAAATAGCATTATGTCACAACCCAGAGAATGGAAAACCATCAAGGAATACCAGGATATTCTTTTTGAGTTTTATAATGGAATCGCCAAGATTACCATCAACCGCCCGAGATACCGCAATGCGTTCACTCCGACCACCACTACTGAAATCAGTGACGCATTGTATTACTGCCGTGAGTGTCAGGACATCAATGTCATCGTGCTGACAGGAGCTGGCGACAAGGCTTTCTGCTCCGGAGGCGACATGCACGTGAAAGGCCACGGCGGATACGTAGGTACCGACGGAGTTCCCCGCCTGAATGTGCTCGACGTACAGAAACAGATTCGTTCCATCCCGAAACCGGTGATTGCCATGGTCAACGGATATGCCATCGGTGGCGGACATGTGCTTCACGTAGTCTGCGACCTGACCATTGCGTCTGAAAACGCCATCTTCGGTCAGACAGGGCCTCGCGTGGGCAGCTTCGATGCCGGATTTGGTTCTTCTTACCTGGCTCGTATCGTAGGCCAGAAGAAAGCCCGCGAAATCTGGTTCCTCTGCCGCCAGTATTCTGCCCAGGAAGCACTGGATATGGGACTGGTCAACAAAGTCGTACCGTTCGACCAACTGGAAGATGAAGTGGTAGAATGGGCTGAAACCATGATGCAGCACAGTCCGCTCGCTCTGCGAATGATTAAAGCCGGACTTAATGCAGAACTCGACGGACAGGCTGGTATTCAGGAACTCGCCGGTGACGCAACCATGCTTTACTACATGACGGAAGAAGCACAGGAAGGTGGAAAAGCTTTCCTCGAAAAGCGGAAACCCGACTGGAGCAAATACCCTAAATTCCCCTGATTATTCTCTCATCTCATTTTTTACCGGACAGAAAGCAGAAACCATTTCCGCTTTCTGTCCGCTTTTATTCCCTTCACAACAAACCAATATGTACACACTGAAAATCATTCCGCGCACACTTCATTTCAAACAACCGGCCGGTACTTCACGCGGAGTATATCACACCCGGCAGGTATGGTATCTGCTACTTACCGACACTGAATCCGGACAATATGGCGTAGGTGAATGTGCTCCGCTGCCCGCGTTAAGCTGCGACGACCTGCCCGATTATCCTCGCCTGCTAGCTGAAATCTGTGAGAAAACAGCCGCAAATGGCTACATTGATTATGAAGCACTTCGTCCCTACCCCTCTATACTGTTCGGACTGGAAACCGCATTTGCCCATCTGCAGGCCAACAGTCTGCAGTTCTGGAATACCCCTTTCAGTCGCGGTGAACAAGGTATTCCTATCAACGGACTCATCTGGATGGGTAATTTCGATGAAATGTACCGCCGCATAGAAGAAAAGATGAAAGCCGGATTCCGGTGCATCAAGGTGAAAATCGGAGCGATTGAATTTGAACGTGAACTGGAACTGCTGGCTCACATCCGTCACCATTTCTCAGCTGCCGACATCGAACTCCGGGTAGATGCCAACGGAGCCTTCAGTCCGGAAGATGCCTTACGGAAACTGACACAGCTGAACGAATTTCAGCTGCACTCCATCGAACAGCCCGTACGCGCCGGCCAATGGGAAGTCATGAAAGAGCTGTGTGCTACTTCGCCCTTCCCCATCGCACTGGATGAAGAACTGATTGGAGTAAATAAAACGGAACGGAAAATCCAGCTGTTGGATACCATCCGCCCACAATACATCATCTTAAAGCCGTCCTTGCACGGAGGTATCCAGGGAAGCAAAGAATGGATTACATTGGCTCAGGAAAGAGGCATAGGCTATTGGGTAACCTCCGCCTTAGAATCCAATATCGGACTCAATGCCATCGCACAGTGGTGTGCCACTCTCCAACCTAAAATGCCTCAGGGGCTGGGCACCGGTATGCTTTTCACCGACAACATTGACTACCCGCTGCACATTGAAGGCGACTGTCTATGGTTCCACCCTGAAGAAAAGACACCCGATTTCCCGACTTATCTGCAAACCATCTGACATGAACGCCACTCCATTTATTACAGAAATAGCCCGTCAGTCCATCTTGATTGACGGGAAATGCTACACTGCTCATGAAGTCCGTATACCTGAAGGCGAATCACAAAGTCTGCTGCAAAAACGATTCCATGCGGAATATGGAACAGACAGCTTTCAGGCCTCACTTGCCGATTTCTTAGCAGAATGGTTTGACGACAGCACCACCGTACTGGTGCATACATCCGGCTCTACCGGAACGCCCAAACCGCTCCGGATAGAGAAACAGCGCATGATGCAAAGTGCCATGCTGACAGTCCGTTTTTTAGGCCTGAATCAAGGAGACACTGCCTTGCTTTGCATGCCCCTGAAATACATTGCCGGAAAAATGGTGGTCGTCCGTGCGTTGGTAGCCGGCCTGAACCTGCTACCTGTTACTCCTTGCGGACATCCTTTGGCAGAGATAAATGCCGCTCCTGAGTTTGCTGCCATGATACCCATGCAGGTGTACAACTCGCTACAAGTACCAGCCGAAAAGGAATGCCTGCAACAAGTACGCCATCTCATTATCGGCGGCGGAGCAATAGACAGTACATTAGCCACGGAATTAGCGTCATTTCCTCATGCCGTATGGAGCACCTACGGAATGACAGAGACACTTTCGCACATCGCCTTGCGACGACTGAACGGACCGGATGCCTCCGACTGGTATACCCCCTTCCAAGGAGTCAAGGTCTCACTCTCTCCGGAAAACACCCTGACCATTGAAGCACCAGCCGTTTGTGCGGAGAAACTGACCACAAACGACATCTGTGAGTTCAATGCCCAGGGACAGTTTCATATCTTAGGACGAAAAGACAATACCATCAACACCGGAGGAGTGAAGGTACAGATTGAGCAGGTGGAAAATGCACTGAAAACTGCGCTGCCAGTTCCTTTCATGGTGACTGCCGTGCCCGACCCGAAATTTGGAGAATGCATCGTTCTGCTGCTGGAAAGCGAAGAAAAGGCCAATGTATCCCCTCTGTTAGCACAGGCTTACGACCAGCTTCCGACTTACTGGCGGCCGAAACAGACCTTCTTCGTCCGGCATCTTCCACAAACCGAAACCGGAAAACCCGACCGTGCCACCGCACGAAAAGTGGCCCAAGAAATCGCAAGTGCGAAAAAGAAATAAGTGAAAATCCCCTTGTATATGAGCATTTGATTCTTTAACTTTGTTTAAAATTCAAATGCTCATTTTTTAGCTGACATCAAAACTATGGAAGAATACACTTTCCTCGCCCCCTTGCTGCTCACTATCGGGGGACTCATTATCGGAGCAATACTGAAATCCTTGCTCAAACACAGCCGCCTGCCCTACACGGTGGGACTGTTTGCCATTGGAATCATTTTAGGAGTCATGAACCGTACGGGTGTCTTTCAATCGCTGCCGGAACTGCATGATGCAGTCAGTTCCGTCGCCAACATCAATCCCGACCTGATTCTTTATCTTTTCCTGCCTATCCTGATATTCGATGCAGCCTACGAACTCAACCTGCACATTTTCAAGAAGACATTGGCCAACGCCACCCTGTTAGCGGCACCGGGACTCATTATCTGCATGCTGCTCACGGGTGCCCTCATGATGGGAGTAGCAACCTTCATCCCCGGTTTTGAATCGTGGACATGGGCATTTGCACTGATGTTCGGAGCCTTGATCAGTGCCACCGACCCGGTAGCCGTAGTAGCCCTGCTGCACGAGTTGAAAACCAGCAAACGCTTCTCTACCCTTGTCGATGCGGAATCCCTGCTGAATGATGGTACAGGCATCGTCTGCTTCATGCTTTTCTTCGGAGCATACGCCGCCGGAGAAGCCACTCACGCCTCCCCAGTCATTACGTTTATCCGTGAAGTGGGCCTCAGTACCCTTTTAGGATTTCTGTTGGCACGGATTGTCATCTGGTTCATCACGCGCATCAACTCGGAAGAGATGGTACAGAACAGTGTCATCATCTTAGCGGCCTACCTCACCTTCATTCTCTCCCAATATTATCTTGGCGTATCGGGAGTGATTGCCCTCGTAGCTTTCGGACTGACCGTCACTTACGTAGGAAAACCCCGGTTGAAACCGCAGGTGAATACGTTCATGGAGCATTTCTGGGAGTTGCTGACCTACATAGCCAATACCCTGATTTTTATTCTGGTAGGAGTAGTCATTGCCGAAAAAGTGGATTTCTCCTGGGGAGCATTAGGTGTACTGATACTTATCTATATCGCCCTTAACCTTATCCGCTTTGCCATGATTATGCTGCTCTACCCTGTGATGAAACGCCTGGGATACGGACTGACCCGACGCGAATCGGTCATCCTTACCTGGGGAGGGTTGCGCGGTGCATTGGCTATGACCTTAGCCCTGATGGTATCTTATACCCCGGCTATTCCGGAGGACATCCGCAGCCAGGTATTGTTCTTCACTGCCGGCATCGTTACCCTGACACTCTGCATCAATGCCACCACCATGCGCGCACTGCTGAACCGCTTGGGACTGACTCACGTGCCTTCTGCACGTACCATGCTGGCCTACCGCATTGAGAAGTCAATACGCGACAATTCCGAAAAATACCTGGAAGGATTGAAAAAAAGAGACGCATTAGAAGGAGCCAACTGGCACAAAGTGGAAAACTACATGACGGCACAACCGCAGGAGCCGGCCAAGAACCCACAAAACAAAGCCATGCTGCCGGAAATCCGTCTGCGTGTATTGGATAAGGAAAAAGCCATCTGCCGGGAAATCTATGAAGAAGGAGTCATCTCCAAGCCCGTATTCCTCCGGCTCATGAACTCGCTGGATGAGCTGTATGACCACGACGGGAACTACCCGCTGAACGTCCGCACCTCCATTTTCAAGTTCTGCCAGCGTACAGACCTGCTGAACACACTGCGGAACATTCCTTACCTGCAGAACTGGATGACCTTCTATTTCCGTGAACGCATCACGGTGGTGTACGATTTGGGACGTGGATTCATCATTCTTCAGAAAGGAAGCCTGAAGCTGCTGGACGACCTGCGTGCCTCAGAATGGGTGACCGGTGAACAGGACTCCGTGCTGGACACATTACGGGAAGAAATAAATGACAACATCAATCGCATGAGTGCCTTTATCAATAATCTGGCCGATAATTTCCCAAAAGCATACGGCCATGCACTGACCATCAAGTCCATCCGCATGCTGCTGAGCAATGAACGCCGCACCGTGAAACAGCTCATCAACAACGGTATGCTTTCCGAGAAAGATGCAGAAAGGCTGCTGGACGACATTGACGAACGTACCGACGAAATCAATTCCTTCAGCCACACCTTCACCGCTTCTTTCCTGCGCTGGCTGTTCTTCATCAAGAAAAAGAAAGTCTATCGCAACTAAATAAGAAAAAAGGAAGTTGTGCCCTCACAGGGCACAGCTTCCTTTTCCTATATAATCACTGCTTACTTCTCCCTGGTATTCAGGATGCCGCTGCAGCCAGACCACGGCATAAGAGCAGGTAGCTATCGCCTTCAGTCCTTTGCAGCGCCCGTAATCGTAGGCTGCCTTCACCAAAGCAGAAGCAATACCTTTTCCTCCAATGGCTTCCGGTACAATCGTATGCCGAATATCCAATCCTTCGTCATGAATCTGATAAGCCACGTGGGCTCTATGTCCCTCCAGTTCCACATAGAACTCCTGTCGGGATGCATCATGTTTTACTTCCATAGTCCTTTTCATTTAACTGATTCTGTCACAAGATAGGCATTTTATCTTCCATGACCAAATGATAAAAGGAGTTTATTTGAAGTTCTTCAGCTAAGCCCATTATGCCCAAACTTTTCGACCCGCTTACGCGGGTATTGTTTTAATAGATAAATTCTCAAATAGATAAATAGTTAAAAAGCGAAGACCAGCCTCACGTAGCCGCTGTAGCTCTTACGTTTGTCGTCCGCGGTCCCATTGTTCACGCTCCACGCGTAGTAGTAGCTGTGCTCCCCACTCGACCAATAAGTCGACGAAGAGAGGGAAGTACTACCTACTAAAGTAGATAAACTGGCATTCACTTTACTTTTTGCCTCAAATAACTTCTTCAGCTCACCCACTGAAGGAACATACCAGCCACTTGTCTTGCCGCGAGGAAGAGTCACGCCACTTAAGCTGTTATAAGCAGCGACAATGGCATAGCTGGAACGTTCATTGACTAAACGTTGCGTATTGGAATAGCCACGGAAAATGCCATCTTCTGAGTCGGTTATATTCGTTGTCGCACCATACGTTCCCCATTGCGACAGCTTTACCTCCAGCCCCACAACCAGACCGTGTATACAGGTGGAATGGTCTTCCAGCCACGCAGGACTGTGACTTTCCAACGGATCGTCCGCTGTAGGAACCCAGTACACTATTCCTATACAATTTGCTTTGTTATCTTCTGAAATACTTGGCAAAATAGCACCATCCTTCATGTAAAAGTCACCTACCTGTGGAATATATTCAATTTTTGCAGTAGAAACAAAAGGTACGACAGATACATTATAGGTTTTACTAGAGCCGGATGTTACGGTAGCACTTCTTATTGTATAGTTCTTTTCTGCTTCGTAGGTTGTAAAGTCCCCACTGAAAGAAATATTATTTTTACACACATAACGATAACCAGTTGTCTCCTCGAGAGGCATAGTACCATCAGTAACCGTAAAAGACTCATTCGACAAATTTGCCGGAAGCTCTTTATTCTGCACAATCTTCCAAGTATAACCCTCATCACCTTTTAAATAATAATTTTTTTCTGTCACCTCAGTCACTGTCTCAGGTAATTTCACCACAACTAGCCCCATCAAGTGATTCATCTTCAGTATAAGTGCATCACGGGCTGCTTCCGCATCACCTATCGTCACCATGCAGGCCATTACGTCCGCCTGACGGTAAAGTTCTGGCGTGCTTTGGTCGGTTATATCCAGGTCATCAATGTAAGTCTTGAAGAAAGCGGAAGCATCTTGAGCTTTCTTGTTTATCTTTTCAACGATTTTAGCATCCTTCACATAAGGATAGTAAGCAAACACACGGACAGGATAACCCTTCGTGCGCACCTTCTGCTCGGCCGTCCATTCTTCTCCGCTCTTCGTATAAGGCACGTTGGTATACAATACCTCATTCTCATTGTTTACCACAAACAGCCCTATCTTGTCTCCGTCCCCAAAGGTGGTTTTCAGCCCGCTGTCCGTGGCACGGGAACCCGTACCCGCATCAAGGTAGCCCGCATCACTTACACGAAGGCGGAGCAGTTCTCCTTCCTCCTGTGCCGGATTTTCCGGAGATTCCGTACCGCTGCCCTCTGCCGGAAGTTCATCCAGTTCCTTACCGCAGCCTGAGAAAAAAAGCAGCGCGGCAAAAAGCGATAGGCCCATATAGAATTTCATTGTTTTCATTGCTGTGTCATTTTATTGGTTATACTTCATCAATTTGCCTCTATATCCGTATCGTCGCCTTCTTCCGGCCTCCAGTCATCGATACTTACCTCTCCCGGAGCTGTCGAAATACCGAAGGCACCCTCGTTCAACTCCTCATCGCCGACTGTAAAGGTTTCGCCTTCCACCCAGTCCTCCACCTTAATCGTGAAGCGGATGTCACCCGCATCCGTACGGATGTAGACCAGATACGCATTATTGCGCTTCAGACCGATGGGAACCAGCGACGCACCGTCCGCATCTGATTCGGGAACCTTCAAGGACACCGTATGCTTGAATAATTGTTCGCCGGTTGCCTGCTTCGTATAGTAGATGTCCACACTGGGCTGGTAATCTTCCTTAGTATTGTCAGCTAACTGCTCGTAGGAGTAAATCTCCGCCTCGTATTTCGTGGGATTGTCCATGCTGCCCTCCAGATTCAGTCCGTCGTAGCTTTTCTCTGCCGGTGTCTCGATATAAGCCGGATCTACCTGCAACGTCGCGTCATTGCAGAGCAGGGACTTGACCGTACGGTTGTGAAGCACGGCGCGCGTTACCGTCACACCATCCGCCATGTTGATGAGGTCAATGCGCGACATGATGCGGCGAAGGTACACCGTACCTAAGTCCACCGCCTCCACCAAGCTTGAACGGAAGCGGATAAAGCCGCTTGTCATCAGCATGCCGGGCTTCGTATCAGGAGACTGGCTCACCTCCAAGTTCTTCAGCGTCTGTACCGTGGAGACATCCTTTTCCAGGGCATTTATCTTCCCCGCAAGGTCCGTATCCGCGTTGGCCACGAAAATCACCTGGTAATTGCCTTCATCTCCCACGAGGAAGCTGAGGCCCTCGATTACGGGGTCAGTTTCTCCCTCAAGGTCGATTTTCACCGTGCGGAAGAATTTGTCATTCGCATTGTCTTCCGTATCACCCGAAGGGTCCGCATCCGTAAAGATGACAGCCAGCAGGCTGTTCACCTGCTTTTCCAAGTTTGTCTGCAGTTCACCTCCCGTGGCGGATTCACCCGTTCCCATACGCGAGGAAGCCTTTCCTGCCGCGCCTCCCAGGCGGAAAGCCACCCGGCAGGAAGAGTCAGTTCCCGCTGGCTCGTCCACTGAGGACGGGCTGCATCCACCTAATGCAAGGAGACCGGCGGCAAGGACTCCGTATAACATTCCAAATATGCCTTTATGTCTCATAGTTCGTTTTCGTTTGTTCGTTTATTGATTCTGTTTTTCTGTCTCCATCAGGGTTCGGGTTCTGCCACCGCCTCGCTGTCATTTCCGGGAAGGAACTCATGAATTTCGTTCGGTTCCCAGTCCTGCACCACGATGCGGGCGGTCACCTCCCCGTCAAGGCTACCGTCACCCAGTTCCACCGTATAGAGGTGGTTGCGGGTGGTACTCACATAGTCTCCCTTACCTTCCGTGGTTGTTTCCCGGAAGGGGATTTCCAGCACCCCCGTCTGTTCCACACCGTCCGCATCCGCAAGCGTGTAGGTCACCTCTACCGTGGCACAGCTCCCTTCAGTATTCACCTGCTCGTAAAGGTAGAACACGTGCTTGAGCGTGTTGCGGTCGCGTGTCACTTCCTTCGACTCCGTATCCGAAGCTGGATTCTGATACGTGATGCCGGGTTTGCCGTCACCCAACAGCTCCGCATACTTCGATACAGGCAGCAGCGGATAAGCCGTCAGCAGGGCATTGCCCGGTGCGGCTTTCGTTTCCTGTGGAAAGAGATAAGCCTGCTTTGCCGTAGTCTTGAGCACCGCCTTCTTCAGCGTCAGCCCCTTCTTGTTCAGGCAGATGTCGATACGTGCCACGTTGCGGGTCAGCAAGGCCTCCAGCTCAAGCGAGGCAGGAGAAGCCAGATGGATTTCCTCGGCAGTTCCCTTCATGGCCGTACCACTCATCACGATGCCCGTGTACGTATCGCCCGTCAGGTCCGTCTCATTTTTATACGCTCCGCCGGAGATTTTATCGGCAGACTGCCCTTCCGAGTCGTCCAGTACCGCAGCGGCAGTCAGTGCCTTGAAACCCTGCAGCGTGGTGCCGCTGGTACCGTCCGCATTGTCTGTACCCAGTTCCGTGCCCTCATTTGCCACTAACAGCACCTTCAGATATTTACCAATCATGTACTTCTCCAGCATCTGGGTGTAACTGTATTCCCCGTTACCCATGGCCGTACCGGAAACTCCTGGAGTACCTGCCGCACCGAAGGTGATGCCCTCCTTCTTCTTTACCAGGCGGTAATTCGCATCCCCGGCACTCGGCGTAGAGGCCATGAAGATATACACGCCCAACTTCTTCACCGTCCATTCCTGTACCTCGTGCAGCGCTGCCGCCGTCTCTCCGTCCGCCCGCGAGCCCGGATTCACCACCGCATCGGGAGAGGGCGTGCGGATCACGATACGCAGGCTTCCCGCCTCCACACGGATGCCTTCCGCACCACCGTCCGGGGTGGAGACCACCTCCCGGCTGCAGCTGCCGGCAAGCGCCGAAACGCACAGCAGACAGACCATCCAAACATAACTTCTCAATCTGTTCATGTCTTTCGTTTTTTTTGGTTACACATCTGTTTTTATTCTCTGTTATTCGTTTTTCATTATCCGTTATTCATTCTTCATTTTTCATTCTTCATTACTCAAACGTTCCCCCGTCCGTCCAGTCGTTCACCCCCACATCCAGCGAAGGGCTAAGCTCGACAGAGCCGTCGCGATAGATGAGCAGGTGAAGCTCGTACTCCTGCACCGGGGTGGAGTCCGGATACCAGCCCCACTGGCGGAACACAGGTTTCAGGTCAATCAACTCAGTTTGGGCACTGGCGCCGTACCACACACGGATGGAGGGGATCTCCTCATCCGTATAGCGCAGCGTCACGAATTCAGCTCGGAGCGCCATGTTCAGCAGGTTGCTCTCCTCCACCGAGCTCCGAAGCTCACCCGTATATGCCGGGAATATCCGCTCGCCCAGCGGACGGGCGTTACCCGGAAACAGGTCGTACCCCTCATGCACACCCGAAAGCTGGAGGTAGTAGCTCCCGCTCCCCGGGGGAAGGCCCTCCCACTCCACCATCACCTTAAGGTGGCAGTGTACGTTCGAGAGCTCCGTCACGAACTCGTTCGCACAGCCCGTCTTCATGCGGAACCGCTTTGCGCCCCAGTAGAGCTGGTCGCCGTGAGCCAATGCCCGCGTCTCGCGGAAGAAGTCGCACGCCCCGAAGCGCAAGCTGCGCACGCTCTCCTCAAAACCTTCCACCTCTCCGTAGTCGTCCAGGTTGCCCACCGCTATCAGGCCGTAGTCTCCTTCTTCCAGTCCCGAGAGGTCCACCCGTTCCGGGCGGCCCGGAACCGTGGGAAGTTCCCTAAGAAAGCGCCCGTCATCCCCAGAGAAGAGGAAACACCGCAGGTGCTCCACCCTGTCCGGGAAGTAGTCATACCCGTCGTACGTCAGCCGATACGTCATGCCGCCCCGGTAACAGCACAGGTCGCGGTCGTCGCCCAGGTCGCACCCCACAAGCAGGACGCACGCCAGCACCGTCAGCAGCAGCCTCATCGCACACCCTCCTCTTCTTTCGGAGGAAGCACCGTATAGCGGATCTCCACCTCCATGCTACGCAGGTACGGGTACATCCGCTCCAGCAGCTCACGCCAGGCCTTTCCACCATCCAACTCCTGCAGTTTCCGCTTGCGCACCCCGGAAAGGGCATGGCGGCGGATGAGCAGGCTTACCTCCTTATACCAGGGGGAAAGGCTGTCAGCTTCCACCATGCGGTGCAGGCCTTCCCAGTCCTCTCCTTCACCCGAACGGCTGACAGCCTCGGGAGAAAGGCGATAATGCCGGCAGAGCCAGGCAGAGAATGACTCCGCACGCCGTTCGGAAAGTGTCTGGTTGTGGTCGCGAGGACCCTCAGGAGAAGCGTACCCCCTCACGTGAAGGCCGTCCAGGCGGCATCTGCTCCCATCCGCCAGCAGGGGCGAGAGCACGCTGTCCAGGCGTGCCAAGCACTCCTGGTTGTCCATATAATCTTCTTCCACCTCCCAGCGGTCTACACGGAAGCGCAGCGGAAGGAGCACCCGCTCGCGGTGAGGGCCGGGCGCGGGACGTTCCGCTGCCTGTACCGGCACAACCGGCGAAACGGATATTCCCGGAGGAAGGGGTACGTCTGCCGTATCAGAAAGAAGCAGGTGGTCGCTGCAGCAGTCAGTACAGTAATAGTCCATCACAAGCACACCCTCATTCATTGCACCCACCGCCAGCGTATCGCGGTACGTGTATGTCGTATCACACATATCTCCACCGGGAACCAGCAGATGCGCCTCTGCCAGCATGGCGTCAGGACGGTACTGCTGCCGGCGCTCGAAATAGCGCTTTCCCGCCCGGCTCAAGTACACCACCGGTGCAAAGCGGGCAAGCCTGCGTCCTTCACGACGCACCTCGGGACAGATGCGGAGCATCGTCTTCCCTCCCATCATCACCGAACGGGGACACGTGAAGGAAAGCGAAAGCACACCCGGCTCTACCCAGCAGACGGAAACGTCACGCGCAAGCGCCACCTCCGGATCCTGCCCGGAGGCATACAGGAAAGGCAGCGAAAAAAAAGCTGTCAGAAAAAACTGGAAATATCGTTTCATGAATGTTTATTTTTTCAATACAGATAATAAATAATGGAAAGCCGTGCACGCGTGGGACCGAAGAAGTGACGCGTGGCCTCCTTCACCAGGCTGCCACAGGCGCCCGCCTCGTAGTGCGAGTAGTCCAGGTGGAGGTATCCCAGGCCCAGGGAGGCTTCCAACCCCCACCTCCGGGCGAACGCCCACTGGTAGCCCGCGCTGATGCCGGCCCCCCAGAGGGAACCCTCGTAGCGGTTATCCTCCAGGTGGCCGATGCCTGCCAGGCGGATCCCCCCCACGTTGAAGCGTCCGAAGTCGCCGTAGGCACCCACGTACCACCGCTCGTAGGGGCGGCAGAACCAGTACTTGTATTCGGGGACTACCAAGAAATGGAAGAACTTGGGGTTCTCGCCTCCGCACCCGTCATCAGGGCCTGGGAAGCGGAAGGGATTGAAGCCCGCCAGGACACCCACCGTGGACTTGTAGGAGACCAGCACTTCCACACCGAGATTGGGCGTGGTGGTCAGCCAGTAAAGGCCGTTCGTCTCCAGCCCCACGCGCTGGCTGAATGCGGAGACGGCCAGAAGGCAAAACAGTATGCCGGAAAACACTCTTTTCTTCATAGGCAATTATATTGACAGTTGTCTTACGTAATTTTTTACAAAATATAGTTTACAGAAATAACAAAACAATAATTATCGTGAAAAAATCTAATTACAGTGAACTTTTTTGGGCTTTCGTACTTCTAAACAAATCCGCAGGCAGAAAAACGCAAAGGCAACCTGTTCCAAAACGCAAGTGCGTTCGATCTAAAACGCAAGTGCATTTGAAGTAAAACGCAAGGACGTTTGATCTTAAACGCAAGTGCGTTTTGAATTGAACGCAAGGGCGTTTTGAAAGTGGAGGAAAAACGACCCTTCAGGGAGGGGAAAAAGACAAATCTTGACGGGTTGTCGGGGTTGGCACCGGTTTTTCAAACATTATATATAATAGGTGTGGAACAACTCTATCACACTTGTTCCACACCTTTATATATAGAAGTTGTAAAAATGCCTGACAACCCGTCAACCCGTCAAGTTTGCCATAGAAAAAGCGAATAAAATCACATTTTTATTTCTATCTTTGCACTGATATAATTGAAACACCATGCAAACAAGTGACAGTATCGTGATTATTCCTACTTACAATGAGAAGGAAAACATCGAGAATATAATCCGGGCAGTATTCGGACTGGAAAAGACATTCCATATCCTGGTCATCGAAGACAACTCTCCCGACGGAACGGCCGATATCGTACGCCGTCTGCAAAATGAATTTCCTGAACGTTTGTTCATGATTGAACGAAAAGGCAAACTCGGACTGGGAACAGCTTACATCACCGGCTTCAAATGGTCTATCGAAAAGGGATACGACTACATCTTTGAAATGGATGCCGACTTCAGCCATAACCCCAATGACCTGCCAAGACTTTACAAGGCTTGCCATGAAGAAGGGGCCGATGTATCCATCGGTTCACGCTATGTGAGCGGAGTCAATGTGGTGAACTGGCCTATGGGAAGAGTACTGATGTCCTACTTTGCCTCCAAATATGTGCGGTTCATTACCGGACTGCCCATTCATGACACTACTGCCGGCTTTGTATGTTACCGCCGGAAAGTGCTTGAAACCATCCATCTGGACCACATCCGTTTCAAAGGATATGCTTTCCAGATTGAAATGAAATTCACCGCCTTTAAATGCGGATTCCATATCACAGAAGTACCGGTCATCTTTATCAACCGCGAATTAGGTACTTCCAAGATGAACAGCAGCATCTTTGGAGAAGCCGTATTCGGCGTCATCCAACTGAAATGGGACAGCTGGTTCAAAAAATATCCTAAACACACTAATTGAAAAGGGTTATGAAACGTACATGGATACATCATGCAATCATCGTAAATGAAGGACGCCGTTTTGCCGGCTCCGTAGTGATTGAAGGAGAAAAAATACAGGAAGTCATTGAAGGCGACGGTGCTCCCGCTGCCGTATGTGACGAACAGATTGATGCGCAAGGATGCTTCCTGCTGCCGGGAGTGATAGACGACCATGTGCATTTCCGCGATCCGGGCCTTACACATAAGGCAGACATGGCTACCGAAACGGCTGCGGCTGCGGCAGGAGGAGTGACCTCGTTCATGGACATGCCCAACTGTAACCCGCAGACCACAACCCTGGAGGCACTGGAAAACAAGTTTAAGGATGCGGCTACCAAATGTATTGTCAATTATTCTTTCTATTTCGGAGCCACAAACAACAATGCCGACCAGCTGAAGGCACTGGACAAGACACACGTATGCGGTGTGAAACTGTTCATGGGAGCCAGCACCGGGAATATGCTGGTAGACCGCATGGAAGCCTTGAAAAAAATATTCTCCGAAGCGGGTATGCTGATTGCTACCCATTGTGAAGACCAGCAGATTATCCGCGAAAATACCGAACGCTTCAAGCAGCAGTATGGCGAAGACCTGGACATTTCTTTCCATCCGCTGATACGCAGTGAGGAAGCTTGTTACCATTCTTCAGCACTGGCCGTACAATTGGCGAAGGAAACGGGTGCCCGTCTGCACATCCTTCATATCAGTACGGCACGCGAGTTAGGTCTGTTAGAAGACCGCCCGCTCCACGAAAAGAAAATTACGGCAGAAGCCTGCGTATCGCACCTCATGTTCTGTGATGAAGACTATGCGCAATTCGGGGCACGCATCAAATGTAACCCCAGTATCAAGACAAAGGCCGACCGTGATGCGCTGAGAAAGGCTCTGACCACCAACCTGATTGACGTCATTGCCACCGACCATGCCCCCCACCTGTTGAGTGAAAAAGAAGGAGGAGCACTGAAAGCCGTATCGGGTATGCCGACCCTGCAGTTCTCACTGGTCAGCATCTACGAACTGGTACACGAAGGCCTCCTGTCTATCGAACAGCTGGTACAGAAAATGTGTCATGCACCGGCCCAGCTTTACCAGATTAGCCAAAGAGGATTTATCCGACCGGGCTATCAGGCCGACCTGGTTCTGCTGAATCCGCATAAGGAATGGACCGTAACCACCGACTGCATTGAAAGCAAGTGCGGATGGAGTCCGATGGAAGGCCGCACTTTCCATGCACAGGTAGAAAAGACATTTGTCAACGGTACGGCAGTTTACGAGAATGGAAAAGTAAACAAAGCACACCGTGGACAAGCCCTTCGGTTTGAACGCTAAAAGAAATCAAATGAAAACAGACATCACGACCGTCCGTTACGACATACACGACCTGGCTGAATACATCAACTGGATTTATTTTTTCCACGCATGGGGTTTTCAGCCTCGTTACGCAGCCATTGCCGACATTCATGGGTGTGATGCCTGCCGCGCCGGGTGGCTGGCCTCATTTCCTGAAGCTGAACGTGCCAAAGCTGCCGAAGCCATGCAACTGCACAAAGAAGCGGTACGCATGCTGAACAAGATTGACGGGAAATACAAGGTCTATGCCATTTATCGTCTGATGGAAGCCAATGCCGAAGGCGACAACCTGTGGTTAGAGGGCACTTTATTTCCTCTGCTCCGTCAGCAGACCCGCATCCGCCCCGACGACCCGTTTCTCTGCCTGAGTGACTTTGTGCGTCCCCTTTCTTCCGGCATCAAGGATACGGTAGGAGGATTCGCCACGACCATCGATCCGGCCATGGAAGAAGAATTCAGTCATGACGACTACCAGTCCTTGCTCATCAAGACATTGGGTGAACGTCTGGCGGAAGCCGCAGCTGAAAAGATACACGAAACCCTGCGCAAAGAGGTATGGGGATACGCCAAGGACGAAAAGCTGACCATGAAACAGTTGCTCAACGAAGACTATCAGGGCATACGTCCTGCCGTGGGGTATCCTTCCCTGCCCGACATATCGGTCAGCTTTCTGCTCGACAAGCTTATTGACATGAAACGCATCGGGATACATCTGACAGAGAACGGAATGATGCAGCCTCATGCCTCGGTATGCGGACTGATGTTTGCTCATCCAGCTTCACGCTACTTCTCGGTAGGAAAAATCGATGAGGAGCAACTCATGGATTATGCTTCCCGCCGGAAGATAGATGCCGACGTACTGCGAAAATACCTCGCAGCCAATTTGCAACCCTAAAATGAGTACACAAATATGATTCTACTACGCGTGTCACTGATATTTTTAGTCTTGTTTCTGCTACCCGACTGGTACATATACAAGACGTATCTGACCAACCTGCACCACAGGAGGTGGAAACGGGCTTACTGGCTGCCTACTGTTTTGCTGTTGCTTATTCTGGTCATCTTCCTGATTGGTCACGACACCTTACATGAATATTTCGGTACTTACCTGATTGTAGCCCTGTGCGTAACCATACCTAAAACGGTATTCATGCTGACTAGTATCTTGCTGAAACTCTTCAGAAGGCTGGTGAAACGTCCTGTTCCTCACGGATGGATAGCCTTAGCACCTGCACTGCTAACCTTTGGGTATGTATTGTTCGGAGCCATCAAGGGAAAGGAAAACTTTCAGGTGAAAGAAGTCACCTTCTATTCGCCCGACCTTCCGGACGCATTCGACGGATACCGCATCCTGCAATTGTCGGACATTCATTCCGGAAGCTGGAAAGGAAACGGAAAGGCACTTCAGGAAGCCATCAACCTCTGCAACCGGCAAAATGCCGATTTGGCTGTATTCACCGGTGACCTCGTAAACAGCCGCGCTGACGAACTGCTGGAATTTATGCCCGTGTTCTCACAACTGAAAGCCCGCGACGGGGTATATTCCGTCTTGGGAAATCACGACTATGGCTCCTACGTAAAATGGGAAAATGAGCAGGCCCGCTTAGCCAACGTAGACAGTCTGATTGCACGCGAAAACCGTATGGGATGGTGCATGCTGCAAAATGACCACCGCATTATATATAAAGGTACGGATTCCATTACCATAGCCGGTGTGGAAAACAGTGGGAAACCGCCTTTCCCCGACAGAGGCGACTTACCCAAGGCTTTGCAAGGCACAGACGGCATGTTCAAGGTCCTGCTAAGTCACGACCCGACACACTGGCGCCGGAAAGTGCTTCCGGACACCTCGGTACAGCTCACCCTGTCAGGTCATACCCACGACATGCAAATCAGTCTGTTCGGTTTTTCAGTGTCCAAGTTTATCTATCCGGAACACAGAGGACTGTATCTGGAGGGCGACCGGGGACTGTATGTCAACATTGGGTTAGGCTATGTGCTCTTCCCCATGCGCTTAGGTGCCTGGCCGGAAATTACCATTCTCACATTAAAAAAAGGAAATAACAAATCAATCCAATAAAATCTATCACACTTATGAGATTCTTATACATCATTTACCAAATCTGTATCGGGCTTCCCATTTTTCTTGTGTTGACCATCCTGACCGCCCTGACCACCATGTTGGGATGCTGGCTGGGTAACGGACACTTCTGGGGATACTATCCCGGGAAAATCTGGTCACAGCTCACTTGTTTTCTGTTTCTGCTTCCGGTGAAAGTGGAAGGACACAAAAACATTGACCACAAAACATCGTATGTATTCGTAGCCAACCATCAGGGAGCTTTCGATATATTCCTTATCTACGGATTCTTGGGAAGAAACTTCAAATGGATGATGAAAAAAAGCCTGCGCAGCATTCCTTTCGTTGGAAAAGCCTGCGAATCGGCCGGTTTTATCTTCGTAGACAAATCCAGTCCGCGCAAAGTGTATGAAACGATCAAACGGGCAGAAAAAATCTTGCAGGGAGGTACTTCACTCGTAGTATTCCCGGAAGGCAGAAGAACCTTTACCGGTCGCATGAACGAGTTCAAGAAAGGAGCTTTCCTGTTGGCTGACCAGTTGCAGCTTCCGGTCGTACCGATGAGCATCAGCGGCTCTTTCGATATTCTGCCGCGCACGGGCAAACTGCTATCCTGGCATCCGTTGAAGCTGACTATCCATCAGCCCATCTATCCACAAGGAAAAGGACAAGACAACCAGACCATGCTGATGGAAGAATCCTATCAGGCCATTGAAAAAGGATTGCCGGAAAAATACAAAGGAGAAAAGAAAAGTGGAGAATAAAAAAATAAATATCGGGTAGGAAGAATTTCTTACCCGATTTTCTTTTTAATGAAGGGGAGCATGCGACATATTTTCACGTGCCACAGACACATATTCCTTCACCATGTAATTGTTCTTGAACGCTTCTGGAGCCGCGTCAACGATTTCCTGCATCAGCGGAGTCATGAAGGGATAAGGCATGCTGTTACCCAACATAATGAACAATCCCGGTCCCAATACGTTCTCGTAATTGTCCTGAATAAAAGTCTTCGCCAGCTGGTTCATCTCCGTAGCTATCTCGTCACGTTTTTTCTGGATTTCCTGATGCACCGTCTGCAAATCCTTTCCATCCATAATCATGCGACTTTCCTCGCGCTCTACCTCGTAAGCACGGTCGTCGAGCGAGTTTTTCTGTACCACAAAATCATTGAAACAGTCGTTCAACGGAGTCCCCTTAATGGTAATTCCCGCATTGTCTATCTGAATATCAATGTGACCCGGTTCTATCACTAAAGGCATGATGCACTCATCATCCATATACAGTGAAGCTAAAACCGTGGAATCAACCTTTCCCTGCATTTCGAATAAGCCATGAATTACTTCTGCCGAATCAATGTTGACCAATTTATCACCCACCGGGATTTTTATAAACAGCATTTTGCCGTCCAACATAGAAACAGACGAAGTACCTTCTATCTTATATTTCTTACTGCAAGAGGTGCAAAGCATGGCACACAACAGGAAAAAATAAAGTTTATACATGCTGAAACCTTTTAAATTTGTGGGCAAAGGTATAATCTTTCAAGGAAGCGCCGAAATATATTATCAAAATTTATACTAAGATAGTGGTTTATTACCTTTTAAGTGAGCCGTGTGAGAATGGTGTGCGTTTTTTTACTATTTTTGTGCAATCTATATTTTAACACTATACATAACAATGAAAAAACTGAAAGTACTCGCACTCGCACTTGTTTGTGCTGTATTCTCTCCGGCCAAGGCCGATGAAGGAATGTGGTTGCTCCAGCTCATGCAGGAGCAGAACCTTGCGGACCGAATGAAAGCGCAAGGACTGAAAATGGATATCATGGATATCTACAACCCTGACCAAATTACATTAAAGGATGCTGTCGGAATTTTCGGACGCGGATGTACAGGTGAAATTATCTCACCCAACGGATTGATTCTGACCAATCACCACTGTGGATACGATGCCATCCAACAACATAGCTCGGTGGAACATGACTACCTGACCGACGGATTTTGGGCAAAAAGTTACCAGGAAGAACTTCCTACCCCGGGATTGACCTTCAAATTCGTAGACCGTATTGTGGATGTAACGGAAAAAGTAAACGAAGACATCCGTAAAGGAAAAGTGACCGAAGCAGAATCTTTCGGAAGCAAATACCTGAAGAAACTGGCTGCCGACGAACTGAAGAAAAGTGACCTGAAAGGCAAACCGGGCATTTCTACACAGGCGCTTCCGTTCTATGAAGGAAACAAATTCTATTTGTTCTTCATCAAGACTTATAGCGACGTACGTATGGTAGCCGCTCCTCCTTCATCAATCGGTAAGTTTGGAGGTGAAACCGACAACTGGATGTGGCCGCGTCACACAGGCGACTTCTCTATGTTCCGTATCTATGCCGACAAGGATGGTAATCCGGCTGAATACAGCGCAGAGAATGTGCCTTTGAAAGTAAAGAAACACCTGACTATTTCACTGAAGGGATTGCAGGAAGGCGACTATGCCATGATTATGGGATTCCCCGGAAGCACCAGCCGCTACCTGACAGAAAGTGAAGTACGCCTGCGCATGGAAGGCATCAACGTGCCGCGTATCACCGTACGCGAAGAACGCCAGAATATTCTCCGTAAGGAAATGGCTGCCAGCGACAAGGTACGTATCCAGTATGCCAGCAAATTTGCCGGTTCAAGCAACTACTGGAAAAACTCCATCGGTATGAACAAGGCCATCGTGGACAACAAGGTTCTGGAAACAAAGGCAGAACAGGAAGCTAAATTTGCTACTTTTGCCAAAGAAAAACAGAATGCTGACTATGCAGCCGTAGTAGGAAAGATTGACGAATATGTGAAGCGTGTCACTCCGCTGCGTACACAGCTGACTTACTTCACAGAAACGTTCAGAAGCGGTATCGAATTTACCCTGACTTCGAAGATGGAAGCACTTCAGGACTTGGCTACTGCCCTGCAGAAGAACAAGAAAAAAGATGTAGAAAAAGCCATCGCTACCCTGAAAGAAGCCTATGCTGACATCCACAACAAGGACTATGACCACGAAGTAGACCGCAAGGTGGCTAAAGTGCTGCTGCCGCTTTATGCAGAAAAAGTACCGGCTGAAGCATTGCCTGATTTCTATCAGACCGTTAAGAATGCATTCAAGGGCGATTACAATGCTTACGTAGATGCTCTCTACAATAACAGTATCTTCGCTAATGAAAAGAACTTCAACGCTTTCATCGAGAATCCGACTGTAGAAGCAATCAACAAAGACTTGTCGGCTGAATATGCTGCTGCAGTGAGCAAGAAATACAAGGAACTGGCAGACAAGCTGGATCAAGCCAACGGTGACATCAACCTGCTGCACAAGACTTACGTACGCGGTCTTTGCGAAATGTATGCACCGACTCCGAAAGCTCCGGATGCCAACTTTACGATTCGTCTGACTTACGGAAACGTAAAGGCTTACGATCCGAAAGACGGTGTACACTACAAATATTACACTACACTGAAAGGAGTAATGGAAAAAGAAGACCCGAACAATCCGGAATTCGTGGTACCGGCTAAGCTGAAAGAGTTGTATGCTACAAAGAACTACGGACGCTACGCCCTGCCTAACGGAGAAATGCCGACTTGCTTCCTGACTACCAACGACATCACCGGCGGTAACTCAGGTTCTCCGGTCATGAACGGAAACGGTGAACTGATTGGAGCTGCATTCGACGGTAACTGGGAATCTCTGTCCGGTGACATCAACTTCGACAACAACCTCCAGCGTTGTATTGCCGTAGATATTCGCTACGTGCTGTTCATCGTAGAAAAATTGGGAGGCTGCAAGAACCTGATTGACGAAATGACAATTGTAGAATAATGAAGCATAAGTTATTATTATCCTTATTTGCTACCCTTTCCCTCACCGCTCATGCGGATGAGGGAATGTGGATGCTGACCGACCTGAAACAGCAGAATGCTGCCGTGATGCAGGATTTGGGACTGGACATCAGCATTGACCAGGTGTACTGTCCGGACAACATCAGCCTGAAAGATGCCGTGGTGCATTTCGGAGGAGGATGTACGGGAGAAGTTATCTCCTCGGAAGGACTAGTGCTGACCAACCACCACTGCGGATACGGTTACATCCAGCAGCACAGTTCAGTGGAACATGATTACCTGACCGACGGTTTCTGGGCCATGACCCGTGAACAGGAACTTCCGTGTGAAGGACTGAACGTGACCTTTATCGACCGGATACTTGACGTAACGGAATACGTGCAGAAACAGTTGAAGAAGTCCAAAGATCCAGACGGAACCAACTACCTCTCTCCTTCTTTCTTGGCCAAAGTAGCTGAAAAGTTTGCCAAAAAGGAACGTATCCGCACCAACGAATTTACGACTTTGGAACTGAAACCGTTCTATGGAGCCAACAAATACTACCTGTTTGTCAAGACATCTTACAAGGATGTGCGCATGGTAGGTGCTCCTCCCTCCTCCATCGGTAAGTTTGGAGCAGATACCGACAACTGGATGTGGCCCCGCCACTGCGGTGACTTCTCTATCTTCCGTATCTATGCCAGCAAGGATGGAAAACCGGCCAATTACAGTGCCGAAAACGTACCTCTGAAAGTAAAGAAACACATTGCCATCAACCTGAAAGGGGTGAAGGAAGGTGACTTTACCTTCGTGATGGGATTCCCCGGACGCAACTGGCGTTACATGATTAGTGATGAGGTGGAAGAACGCATGCAGACTACCAACTTCATGCGCGATACCATTCGCGGTGTACGCCTGCGGGTGCTGGGAGAAGAAATGGCTAAGGATGCACGTACCCGTATCCAGTATGCAGCCAAGTATGCTTCATCGGCCAACTACTGGAAAAATGCCATCGGCATGAACGAAGGACTGGTACGCCTGAAAGTACTCGACCGCAAAAAACGGGAACAGGAACAATTATTAGCTTTCGGAGATTCCATCGGAAATGACAATTACCGGAGAGCCTACGAAAGCATCAAGCAGATTGTCGCACAGCGTCACGATGCAGTGTACCACCAGCAGGCGATTTACGAAGCCTTAATGCTGGGAACCGAATTCTTTAAAGTACCCGATACGGATGCGTTGAGAGTGGCACTGGAAAGCCAGAAGCAAAAAGACATTGACGAAGCTGTTGCTGCCCTGAAGGAAGCCGGACAGAAGTTCTTCAACAAAGACTACAATCCGGAGGTCGACCGCAAGGTATCCAAACAGCTGATTGCCTTGTATGCCCGACTGATTCCGGCCGACCAACGGATTGACATATTCCAGACCATCGAAAAGGATTTCCAGGGAAATACCGATGCGTTTGTGGATGCCTGCTTCAACCAGTCCATCTTCAGAAGTCCGGAAGCACTGGATGAGTTCCTGAAGCAGCCCGATGCACAGCAGTTGGAAAACGACCTGATGGTGAGATATGCCGCTTCTGTACGCAACGGATACCAGGCTACCAGCGATGCCATGCAGGAGGAAACCAATGCATACAACGCAGCTCACAAGACTTGGGTAGAAGGTGTATTGCAAATGAAGAAAGCCAACGGACAGCCTATCTATCCGGATGCCAACTCTACCCTCCGACTGACTTATGGAAAGATCGGCTCTTACGAACCGGCTGACGGAAAGGAATACCTTTACTATACCACCTTGAAAGGGGTGATGGAAAAGGAAGACCCGAACAATCCGGAATTTGTAGTACCAGCCAAGCTAAAAGAGTTGTATGAAAAGAAAGACTTCGGTCCCTACGCCATGCCCGACGGACGCATGCCGGTCTGCTTCGCCACTGCGACAGACAACACAGGGGGTAACTCCGGTTCTCCGGTCTTCAATGCGAAAGGAGAGCTAATCGGTACCGGATTCGACCGCAACTACGAGGGACTGACCGGTGACATTGCCTACAACCCACAACTGCAACGTGCGGCCTGTGTAGACATCCGCTATACCTTGTTCATCATTGACAAGTTTGCCGGTGCTTCTCATTTGCTCAAAGAAATGACCATCATCCGATAAACAGAAAAAGCCAGACTTTCCGGTCTGGCTTTTTTGTTTCAGGCTTGTGCCTCATTATCTTCTTCCAAAATTTTCTTTATCTCCGCATCGGCCTTATACAGCTTGTTCTTGCAGAACTTTATCAGCTTCTGGGCTTCCTGCAAATATTCGCCCAACTGGTCGATATCCAGTTCATTGCTTTCAATGCGAGACACTATTTCCTCCAGGCGTTTCATCGCTTCTGAATAGGTTTCCTTCTTTGCTGCCATATCATTTATTTATTACTTTACTCCTAAATTTACCTTTTGCCAGACGGGTTTCCACTTCATCTCCCGGTTTCAACAAGGAAGCATCCGTCACCACCTTTCCATCCAGCAGAGTAAGGCTGTATCCTTTTTTCAATAATTTCTCCGGAGAAGCCGAATCTACCCGCTGTGCCAGCAGTTCCAGCCGATGTGTTTCACGCTGTACACGGTTCTGCAAAGCAGAAAGTAAACGGGGCATCAACTGCAAGCGGTAGTTTTCCTGCAACAAGCGCGACTGCCAGGCCGTTTTCATCCGGTTCTGAAATTTCTCCTGACGGAAATTCTCCCGCTGCAACCGCATCTGCACCTGTCCCGGAATCCGGGTTACAAACGAATCCAGCCGTTGTTTTTCCTGTTGCAGCAAACGAGGTACTTCCTGATAGATAACCTCTTCGTATGCTTCCAGTTCCTGTGCCGTCCGTCTTACATGATTAATCAGAAACTCAGCCGCAGCTGTCGGAGTCTTGACACGGGTATGTGAAATCATATCCAGCACCGTATCGTCTCGTTCGTGACCGATTCCGGTAATAATAGGAAGCGGGAACTGTGCACAGTTTGCCGCCAAATCGTAAGTATCAAAACCCGAAAGGTCGGAAGTGGCTCCTCCTCCCCGGATAATCACCACCACATCCCAGTTATCGCGCGTCACATTAATACGGTCGAGTGCCTGAATGATGGACTGTTCTACCTGCTCTCCCTGCATAATGGCCTGAAAAAGTCGGGGATAAAATACAAATCCGAAGGAATTATGCAACAGCTGATTGCAGAAATCGCCATACCCGGCAGCCGTAGCCGATGAAATGACCGCAATACGCTGCGTCAGTACGGGAAGTTCCAGTTCCTTATTCAGTGTCAGGATTCCCTCCTCATCCAACTGCCGGAGAATTTCCTTGCGACGGCGTACCATATCTCCCAAGGTATAAGTGGGGTCAATATTGACTACTGTCAGCGAGTAGCCATACAGTTCGTGGAAATCGACTGTGACTTTTACCAGCACCTTCAAGCCTGATACAAAAGCCTGCCCTGTTTCCCGTTCAAAATAACTCCGCAAACGGGTAAAGACATTTGCCCATATAATTCCTCGTGCCTTGGCCAGGAGCGCATTACCGGTAGCATCTTTCTGTACAAATTCCAGATAGCAATGTCCGGAATAATTTACGCGCACATCGCTTAATTCGGCCTGCACCCAATATTCATCCGGCAGACAGGAGGTAATGCTCCGTCTGACCAATGAATTCAGTTCGAGTAAGGAAAGAGGCTTATTTTCCATCAGTATCCGCTTTCAGTTTCATGGCCAGTTGGTAGGCTTTCCACATATCCGTCACTCCATATCCGTAAATATTATCGGGATAAGCATTGCGGTCGCTGGCTTCATGCACAACCTGAATGAGCTGCCGTACCGTTAACCAAGGACACGCCTGCCACAAACAAGCCACCAGTCCGCAGAAAATAGGCGACGCAAAAGAAGTACCATTGGCAAAAGCGGTACCTCCGTCTACTCCTACCACTGCCGAATGTACGCCCATCGCCATGACATCGGGTTTGATACGCCCGTCTGCCGTATTACCGATGGAAGAAAAAGCGGCATTCACTCCCATATTATCAATGGCACCTATGGTCAATATATCTTCCGCATCGGCCGGAGGAGTGATTTTTTTCCATTCATCCATACCGGAATTTCCGGCACTGCATACCACCAAAAGCCCTTTCTTCGCTGCATACGAAGCAGAAGCGGCCATCAAAGAAGTATGCCCGTCCAGCTGACGATACGTATAATTATCAATCGGGTCGTTAAATGAATAATATCCTAAGGAGGTATTGACAATATCCACTCCTACACTGTCGGCAAATTCCACTGCCGCAGCCCAGTTATCCTCTTCCACCGGCTGCTCCGTATCATTGTCTTCACTTCTTAACAGCCAGTAGCCCGCTTCGGGAGCCGTTCCCACCATGACATGAGGTGTATTGACAGCCATGCACGACAAGACTTTCATGCCGTGATTATGTTCGCCATAAATATCTGAAGAAGGATTGACAAAATCATGTGTGCCTAAAATCGTCGTATTCTTGAAGATTTTCATGGCATCCACATTATAAAAGCCGGCATCGATGACCGCAATCTGTATCCCTTTGCCTTTAAAACCAGCCAGATGCAGACTGTCTCCATGGTGAATCTTGATTTGTTCGGCTCCCATTCCATAATAATCATCCTGCTTTTTCCACTGATTCTTTACCTGCTCCTTTCTGTCTTTGTTGCGGGGCATAATGGAATCTGGAGATACCCATACTTTTTTGATAGAGCGGACAAATGAATTATCCAGGAAGCGCAAGGCAACAGCCTCATCGGGAACCTGCATCAGCACGGTATTGTTCCATTTGCTGGATGAGATGTATTTTCCTCCCTGCGACTCCAGGCGCTCAATATAGACACGGCAAACAGGCAGATCGGTAGAATCAACGGCTACCCCCTGACTGGCACGACGGGCAAGTGCCCGTTCGGACAAAAAAGTTTCAGGATGTTCCAAAGAATGTACAGACTTTGACTTGTCAGTCAACTGCACTCTGTATTTATATAAACTCTCTGCCGAGACACTACTTCCGCAGAGCAAAAAGAGAAGAGCTAATCCTATTCTATTCACTTTCATCCACATAGCTTTTATTTTGGAGCGCAAAGATACACAAAGTTTTCCCTGAATGCGGAAAAAAGTTTACCTTTGCACGATTTTTTAGAAAATCTAAAGATTTCTGGATAACAATTAATAAGGTAAATAATTATGTCGCAAAAAGGAACAGCCGCTGAACTGGGCACTGAACGAATTGGAAAACTATTGATGCAATACGCCATTCCGGCCATTATTGCCATGACTGCTTCTTCGCTTTACAACATGGTAGACAGTATTTTTATCGGACACGGAGTGGGACCTCTGGCCATATCGGGACTGGCCATCACCTTTCCGCTGATGAACCTGGCTGCTGCCTTCGGTTCACTGGTGGGAGTAGGTGCCTCTACCCTCATCTCCGTTAAATTAGGTCAGAAGGATTATACTACGGCACAGCAGATTTTAGGAAACGTCGTATCATTAAACCTGATTATCGGGGTGCTGTTTACCATTGTCTGCCTATTGTTTCTGGATCCCATCCTGTATTTCTTCGGCGCCAGTGAGGCTACACTGCCCTATGCCAAGGATTACATGGTAACCATTTTATTAGGAAATGTAATCACCCACATGTATTTAGGACTCAACTCGGTGTTGCGTTCTGCCGGACATCCTCAAAAGGCCATGGCCGCCACCATACTGACCGTTATCGTCAACACTTTGCTGGACCCCTTGTTCATCTACACCTTCCACATGGGAATAAAAGGAGCAGCCGTGGCAACTGTCCTGGCTCAGGTGATTTCACTCTGCTGGCTCATCTGGATTTTCTGCAACAAGAATGAATTGCTTCACTTCCGGAGAGGCATTTATCGCCTAAAAAGAATACTGGTAGAAAATATCATCGGTATCGGACTAGCTCCGTTTTTCATGAACCTGGCTTCCTGCTTTATCGTGATTCTGATAAACAAAGGGTTAAAACTATACGACGGAGATTTGGCCATCGGTGCATTTGGAATCGTCAACCGCATCGTATTCTTATTCGTCATGATTGTGATGGGACTCAACCAAGGAATGCAGCCCATTGCCGGCTACAACTTTGGTGCACAGAATTATCACCGTGTAAACCAGGTAATGAAATATACCGTCATCGCTGCCACTATCGTTACCACCAGTGGCTTCTTAGTGGGCGAACTGATGCCAGAGCTGGCCGTAGCCGCCTTCACCACCGATTCACAGCTCATACAGCTGAGTGCCAAAGGCCTGCGGGTAGTGGTCATGTTCTTCCCTATCATCGGCTTCCAGATGGTTACTTCCAACTTCTTCCAAAGCATCGGCATGGCCAAGAAAGCCATCATACTTTCTTTAAGCCGTCAGGTACTGATTCTGATTCCCTGTCTGCTTATCCTTCCGCTTTTCTGGGGAGTTGACGGAGTGTGGTACAGCATGCCGATTTCTGATATTACTGCCAGCATCATTGCCGGAAGCATGCTCTACAGTCAGTTCCAGAAATTCAAACGACACGCTGCCGAAACCGGAATCGAAATAAAATAAAAGACAAAAAAGTGACATTTTTCCGCAGAAAGAATTATATTTGTTGTGTATCAACTAAAGAGTTACACTATGGACGGACACTATGTTATCAATCTCGGACGCCAGCTGGGCAGCGGCGGAAAAGAAATAGGTGAAAAATTAGCGAATGACTTAGGCATTGCCTTTTACGATAAAGAGCTTATCAACTTAGCTTCTGAAGAGAGCGGACTTTGCAAGGAATTTTTCGAAAAAGCTGATGAGAAAGCTTCTCAAACCATTTTAGGAGGATTATTCGGAACCCGTTTCCCGTTTATTACAGAAGGAGCCTATCCGTACAACTCCTATCTAAGCAACGATTCTCTGTTCAAAATTCAGAGTGATGTCATCCGCCATCTGGCAGAAAAGCAATCGTGTCTTTTCGTAGGAAGATGTGCCGACTACATTTTGCGCGACCATCCCAGATGTGCCAACGTCTTTGTGTCAGCCTCACCGGAAGCCCGCATTGAGCGACTGATGAAACTGCACCACATCAGCGCGGAAGATGCAGAAGACTTGATGGAAAAAGCGGACAAGAAACGTTCTTCCTACTACAACTACTACAGCTACAAGACATGGGGAGCCGCTGCTACCTATCATCTATGTATCGATTCTTCTGTATTAGGTATTGATGGTACCGTGGAATTCATCAAGAATTTTGTCAAACTGAAACTTCATCTATAAGAGAAGATAAGACATAAAAAATAGAAAGGCTGTTCAACTGAAATTGAGCAGCCTCTCTATTTTTTATACGAAACAAGCCATTCGGAATCTGACTTTTATAAAAATCCAGTACTTCTTAGGCAGTACTGGAGTACTCCCCTGAAAGTACTGCAGTACTTTCTAAGAAGTATTGTAGTACTGCCTAAGAAGTACTGAGAACTTTGACTTTTCCTGATATAACTAGACGTTTTTTCTTTTTATAAACTGGAACAGTAGACACTTTGTACTCGTGTATCTGAGAAGGACTATTGTTTCATCAAGTAAGCTTTAAATGCCGCAAAGTCTTTCGACATTGGTACACTCTGTTTGGTACCTTTCATGAATGCCTGAAGCTTTTCCGGTATTTTTACTTCCACTCCAATGATGCTTTCCACTGTTTGAAGGAATTTTGCCGGATGAGCTGTTTCAAGGAACAAACCGACTTCTCCTTCTTTCAGTTCCTCTGCCAACGCACGGTATCCGCATGCTCCGTGAGGATCGAGCAGATAACCTGTTTCTTCATACACCTTCTGCACCGTTTCACGTATCTGTTCATCGGTATAGGTTTCACCGCTGATTTCAGAAGCAATGGCATCATGACTACCTTCGTACAAATCCAGTACCCGGGCAAAATTACTGGGGTCGCCTACATCCATGGCATTGGCAATAGTAGCCACCGACGGACGCGGACAATACTCTCCTGTCTTCAGGTATTGGTAGAATATATCGTTACGATTATTGGCTGCTATAAAACGCTTAATCGGAAGCCCCATACGCTTGCCAAACAATCCGGCTGTAATATTTCCGAAATTACCGCTCGGCACACAAACCACCAGGTTATCGGCCTTACCGATTTTTTTCATCTGCGCATAGGCATAGAAATAATAAAAGGCCTGCGGCAGGAAACGAGCCACATTGATAGAGTTGGCAGATGTCAGCTGCATATGCTCGTTCAATTCTTTATCCATGAACGCATTCTTCACCAACGCCTGACAGTCATCGAACGTACCGTCCACTTCGACCGCTGTGATGTTACGTCCCAAGGTAGTGAATTGTTTTTCCTGAATCTCACTGACCTTTCCTTTCGGATAAAGCACATACACATGAATGCCTTCCACTCCCAGGAAACCATTTGCCACTGCACTTCCCGTATCTCCGGAGGTAGCCACCAGCACATTGACCTGCTTCTTTCCTTCCTTACGGATAAAGTATCCCAACAGGCGGGCCATAAAACGACCACCTACATCTTTAAAAGCCAATGTAGGTCCGTGGAACAGCTCCAAAGAATAAATATTGTCTTTTACTTTTACTGCCGGTACATCAAAGTTCAATGTGTCATACACAATCTGTTTCAAAGTTTCTGCCGGTACATCTTCTCCAAAAAACGCATCTGCTACCTTATAAGCTATTTCAGGAAAAGAAAGTGTCTCAATCTCGTCATAGAACGATTGTGGCAAGGGTTTAATCTGACGGGGCATATATAAACCCTTATCTGAAGCCAGCCCTCTTACCACAGCTTCTTCCAATGTCGCGTCTAATGCTTTTCCGTTTGTACTGTAATACTTCATATTGCTATCTGTTACTGAATATTCATAAATAGGTTCATAAACTCATCTTTCTCCATCAGGCCATATCCTCCTTCCTTGCAGCTGATTTCATCATAAGTCTGCACGGCATCCGGCTCAATACCGGGATAATATATCAGGAAGGGAATCGGTTCATTGGTATGCGTTCTCAACTCACAAGGAGTAGGATGGTCGGGCAATACCGCAATGGCCACCGGCTCGTCCCATTGTTTTACCGCTTCATAGACCGGACCGACAATACGGCTGTCCAGGTCCTCAATGGTTTTCAGTTTCAACGGTACATCTCCTTCGTGACCCGCCTCATCGCTGGCTTCCACATGCAGATACACAAAATCATCTGTTTTCAGTGCTTCAATGGCAGCCTGGGCCTTCCCTTCATAGTTGGTGTTATACAATCCGGTAGCCCCTTCCACGTCAATACAGCGCAAACCTGCATAACGGCCGATACCCCGAATCAAATCGACAGCCGTAATCACGGCTCCTTTTCGGATGGATGGATATTTCTCTGACAAAGGCTCCATCTGCGGGCGGTATCCCGGACTCCATGGCCAGATACTATTGGCCGGGTCTTTCCCTTCCGCCACTCGTTTCAAGTTGACAGGATGCGTAGCCAGCAACTCTTGTGATTTCAAAATCAGTGCATTCAACAAATCGGCAGTTTCTTGTGCCTCAGGACAGAGTGCCTTCACCAGATTAGGACGGAAAGGCTGCAAAGGGATGTCATGCGGAGGCACACAAGCCAAGCGCTTATCTCCTCCCTTAATCACCAATAAATGACGATATTGCACTCCTGTGTAAAAATGAATGCGGTCGGAACCTAATTTTTCATCCAGAAAGCGAATCAGTTCATCGGCCTCCTCCGTAGAAATATGTCCGGCAGAATGATTTTTCAGCGTTTCTCCTTCCACACAGACAATGTTACAACGCATAGCCATGTCCCCATCCTGAAGGTCTACACCAATACTGGCAGCTTCCAGTACTCCACGACCTTCATACACCTTAGGTAAATCATAGCCCATCACAGACATATTGGCCACCTCACTTCCAGGATGGAAGCCGTCGGCCACCGTCTTCAATACGCCCGTACGCCCCATACTTGCCAGTTTATCCATATATGGCGTATGTGCATACTGCAGTAAAGTTTTGTCGCCTAAGGAAGGTACAGCCCAATCGGCCATACCGTCACCTAAGATAATTACATGTTTCATTTTTGTTTGGTTTAAATATTAGCAATACTCATTATATCCGCAAATACACCGGCAGCAGTCACACTTGCACCGGCACCGTATCCCTGAATCAGCATCGGATATTCATTGTAGCGCTCTGTGGTCAGCAAGATGATATTGTTGCTGCCAGCCAGGTTATAGAACGGATGATTGCGGTCTACTTCCTGCAAAGACACCTTGCCGTGTCCATCTTCCAGGCTTGCCACAAAACGCCAGCGCTTGTCCTCGCTTTCCAGTCTCTTGCGACGCTCTTCAAATTCTTTATCTAATTGTGGAATCTTTCTCCAGAAATCATCCAATGTACCTTCAAAATAACTGTCAGGAATAAACAAGTCTGCTTCCACATCTTCCTGATTCAAACGGTAACCTGCCTCACGAGCCAGAATCACCAGTTTCCGGATTACATCCTTTCCGCTCAGGTCAATTCTCGGGTCCGGTTCTGAATAACCTTCTTCCTTCGCCTGACGGATGGTTTCACTCAGAGGAGTTGTCGCACTGATGCGGTTGAAAATATAATTCAACGTGCCGCTCACCACTGCTTCAATCTTCAGAATCTTGTCACCACTGTTTATCAGGTCATTGATGGTATTGATTACCGGAAGACCGGCTCCTACGTTCGTCTCAAACAAATACTTCACTCCACGCTGGCGAGCGATTCTTTTCAGTTCCGCATAAATATCATATTCAGAAGAAGCGGCAATCTTGTTTGCTGCCACCACCGACACATTGTGACTCAGCAAATCTTTATACAATGCCGCAATATCGGGACTGGCTGTACAATCCACAAACACCGAATTGAAGATATTCATTCCCACAATCTCATCACGAAGTGTCTGAGGACAAGAAGGAATGCCTTTTTCATCCAATTCTTCTCTGAAATGTTCCAAATCAATTCCGGCACGCGTAAACAAGGCTTTATGGCCGTTGGCAATACCCACCACATGCAATTTCAGTCCGCGTTCCTGCTTCAGTTTTTCCTGCTGGCCATGAATCTGTTCAATCAAGCTGGCACCCACTGTTCCCGTGCCACAAATAAACAGGTTCAACACCTGATATTCTGACAAGAAGAATGAATCATGAATCACATTCAGTGTCTTACGCAAGGAAGCACCTTCCACGACGAAAGAGATATTTGTCTCAGAAGCACCCTGCGCACAAGCGATGACATTGATACCGTTACGTCCGAGCGTACCAAACAATTTTCCGGCAATACCGGGAGTATGCTTCATATTCTCACCCACAATTGCCACGGTGGCCAGACCGCCTTCCGCTTTCATCGGTGAGATTTCACCCATTTCTATTTCTTTGGCAAACTCCTCATTCAGCACCTCACATGCCAGTTCCGCATCCTCATTTCTCACACCGATAGAGGTTGAGTTCTCAGAAGAAGCCTGCGATACCAAAAAGACACTGATACCATTTTCGGCCAACGTCTTAAAGATACGATGGTTCACGCCAATGACACCCACCATGCCCAAACCGGTCATAGTAATCAAACAAGTATCATTAATAGACGAAATACCCTTGATAGGTTTCGAAGAATGGTCGGCTTCCTGCTTCACAATAGTGCCCGGAGCCTCCGGATTGAACGTATTCTTTATCAGAATAGGAATATTCTTATGACATACCGGATAAATCGTAGGCGGATACACCACTTTCGCACCAAAGTTACACAGCTCCATAGCCTCCACATAACTCAACTCCGTAATAGGATAAGCCGTGCTGATGACACGCGGGTCAGCTGTCATGAAGCCATCCACATCCGTCCAGATTTCCAAAATATCCGCATCCAAAGCTGCCGCAATAATAGAGGCTGTATAGTCAGATCCACCTCTTCCCAGGTTAGTTACTTCTCCTGTATTCTTATCGGTAGAAATAAATCCCGGCACCAGAGAAACCTTCGGTATTTCACTGAAAGTCTCACGCACCAGCCGGTTCGTCAGCTCTGAATCAAGAATATGCTTATTATGTTTCTTTTCGGTCTTAATGAAAGTACGGGAATCGAACCACACTGCTCCCTCAATAAGAGTAGCCACAATGATGGAAGAAAGACGTTCCCCATAGCTCACAATCGTAGCTGAAGTTTTCGGAGAAAGGTCACGAATCAAATAAATACCCTGAAAAATATCCTTCAATTCGCTCAGCAGTTCGTTTACCAGATCCAGAAGCAACTCTCTTCCCCGTCCTGCCGGAATCACAGTGTACACCATTTCAATGTGACGGTTCACGATTTCCTTCATTTCCTTCTCATAAGCGTCATCGCCCGAAGCGGCCATTTTCGAAGTACAAATCAGTTTATCGGTAATTCCCCCTAATGCAGAAACGACTACAATTACTTTGTCATCTATACCCTCTACTATACGCTTGACACTTAACATGCTATTGACAGAACCTACGGATGTTCCGCCGAATTTCAATACTTTCATAGGTTACCATTAATTTTTAGTCCGAAACCCAATGGTCCCGGTATATCTCCGTAAGGCCTTACACCACGGCACAAACAGAAACAATGAATTAAAATAAATCTTGATTGAATAAAATAATTGAAATGTCTGCATCCGCAGACGTGTATCACGTAGAAACACCAAACATACTATCCTCACCCCCTAGGGGTCATCCCTGTGGTAGATGTAATGAAAGGCATATACCCATGCCCGTTCAACAAGATGATATGAAGACAGTGTACAGTCATAGATTATTGTTTTTCCGTTGGCAAATATAGCAACATTTTTCTACAAACAAATAAATAAATGATATTTTTTTGCCAGTATAGAGAATAAGCATAAGATTTCGTACCTTTGTAAAGAATTAGTGTAACAAATATGGCAAAAGAAAAAACGGTCTATGTCTGCACAAACTGCGGACAAGAATCTCCTAAATGGGCAGGAAAATGTCCCTCCTGCGGACAATGGAATACATTTGTGGAAGAAGTGGTGCGCAAGGAAGCTCCTGTAGCCAAGCACGTGGCACACGGCATCGAATCCGTGCGCTCCAAACCTCAACGTCTGACCGAAATAGAATCGAATGAAGAACAACGCATGGACATGCTCGACGAAGAGCTGAACCGTGTATTGGGAGGGGGACTGGTGCAAGGTTCACTTACCCTGATTGGAGGAGAACCGGGCATCGGAAAATCGACTCTGATACTCCAGACGGTATTGCGGCTTACCCACAAAAGAATTCTCTACGTATCCGGTGAAGAAAGTGCCCGCCAGCTCAAACTTCGGGCCGTCCGCATTCCGCACCCGGAAAATGACAATCTGCTGATAGCCTGTGAAACCTCGTTGGAACAGATTTTTACCCATATAAAGAATGCGGCTCCCGATTTGGTCATTATCGACTCCATTCAGACAATTTCTACCGAGAATATTGATTCTTCTCCCGGCAGCATCGTGCAGGTGAGAGAATGTACCGCTTCTCTTTTAAAGTTTGCCAAAGAAACCGGCACACCGGTTATCCTCATCGGACATATCAACAAGGAAGGAAGCATCGCCGGACCGAAGGTATTGGAACACATCGTCGATACCGTATTGCAATTCGAAGGAGACCAACACTACATGTACCGCATCTTGCGCAGCATCAAGAACCGATTCGGTAGTACGGCTGAACTGGGCATCTACGAAATGCGCCAGGACGGACTACGGCAGGTGAGCAACCCCTCCGAACTGTTGCTTACCCAAGACCACGAAGGCATGAGCGGTGTCGCCATCGCCGGTGCCGTGGAAGGTGTACGCCCCTTCCTGATAGAAGTGCAGGCATTGGTCAGCACAGCCGCATACGGAATGCCACAACGTTCCGCCACCGGATTCGACCTGCGCCGTATGAACATGCTATTAGCCGTACTTGAAAAACGTGTCGGATTCAAGCTGGCTCAAAAAGATGTGTTCCTCAACATTGCCGGAGGGTTGAAAGTCAACGACCCTGCCATAGATTTGGCAGTTATCAGTGCCATTCTGTCTAGCAACATGGATGCAGAAATTGAAGCAGGCGTATGTATGGCAGGAGAAGTAGGCCTGAGCGGAGAAATCCGTCCGGTCAACCGCATCGAACAACGTATCAGTGAGGCCGAAAAGCTTGGATTCCAACGGATGCTGATTCCCAAACACAATCTGTCCGGCATTGACCGGAAGAAAATAAAAATCGAGCTCATCCCCGTAAGGAAAGTGGAAGAGGCTTTCCGGGAATTATTCGGATGACCCTCTTCACACCATAAAAAAAACGCCTGTGCGCTTTGAAGTATTCTCCATGCGCACAGGCGTTTTTTATTCAGTATTCTATCTCAATATCCGTTATTTCTGAACGGCTGTTTCATAAGGAACCATTTTTTCCAAGTTTGCATTTGCCTTTTCAGGTTCTACGCTTGCAGCTTTCTGGAACCATCCTTTAGCTACTTCCGTATCTCCAGCCAACCAGGCCAATACACCCAAATTATTGAAAGCACGTGAGTCATCTTTCACCTTTTTCATATACGTCGCAGCCTTTTTAAAGTCACCGCTGATAATATTGGCAGAAGCCGCATTAATGTTAGCAGTCACATCTTCCGGATAAGTGTTGGCTGCAATCTCATACACTTCTTTATATTCCTTTGTTCCCGGCTGATACATACCTGCCACACGATACATTTCCTGCAAGCTCAACAATTTCGGATTAGTATAAATCAAGCGGGCAGCTTCTGAGTTCAAGACTTCTCTCACTTCGTAATCTACCGATACGCTCAAACGACGCAGACGAGGATAATACTGGTTCATCATCGTACGATAAGTAGCCATGCCCAGTGTAGATTTCAATCGGGCTTCACGTACATCCAAATTGTCATATTTCTGAATTACAGCCAAAGCTTTTTCCGCATAAGCAGGTTGATCTTCTTCCAGCATTTTTACCAAAGTCTCCCAATCCTCACCCGCAGAAGTCACATGCAACACTTCCTTCGGGAAATTATATCCGCCTTTCAGGTTCAGCGCAAACGATTCCGCACGTTGCGTGGCCACCCGGTCATTCGTACGAACCGAACCATCCGGTGAAGAATATCCGCACACATTGATTGACTTAAACGTCACCAAATCTCCATCTTCCAACGGATCCAAAATCTCTTTCATCTTCTGCAATTCGCTACGATTATTTTTATAATTCGCATCAAAGGCCGTTTTCCCTACCGGAAATTCAATATACAACGTACTTTGCTCAGAACGTACCTTCAACGGTTCTTCTTTCGGAGTCAGGAAAGAAACCATTTCCTTGCAAGGATCACACACCTCAAATTCTACAGGCAGAGCCGGAGTTTCCACAGCCACATCCGGTTCAATCACCGTAATATCCAGCAAATCCACCTCACAGCATTCTTTTCCTTCTTGCAACAGAATCATGGAAGCATGGTCCATCCATGCCTGATAAGGAACAGAAGTCTTGTAACGAACCACATCTTCCCGATTTTCCTGACGTCCGTGAATCACAACAAAAGGATTGTCAAACCCGAAACGACGAGCCATTTTCCGCTCCTGACGACGCATTTTATAATCACCGTTCTTTCCGGTTACCACTACCGGAGGCATGGCGTAATAGTTTTTTCCTTCACGCAATACAGGAGTAAAGGCATACGTCTGCTCACTATTCACACGCACCTCTTCCACACTCATGGAAAACTCAACAGTCAGCGTGTCGTTTTTTAACGTCAATACCGGACGCGTATACTTTATATCACCTGCCATGGCAACCAGCGGCAACATGACAAACGACAATATATATGCTATTTTTCTCATATTTACTTGTTTAAAAATTATAATGACTGAACTTCTACACAACGGTGTTTTGTCTTATACTTCGGACCGAAAGTAAAGTTGATTCCTAAATTAATATTAGCCGAGAAGCGGTTAAGCGGTGCATAATATTTCGGAGTGTATTTACACAATGGCACATCTGCTGCCACAAAGAAGTTGAAACCTCTCGGGTGAAAATTCAACATCAATCCTCCCGTAGAACCAAAGTTAGAAAGGGCATAGTTCACTGAAGCCTCAAACCAGATCAGAGGAGACACATTGGCAGAAACACGTGCTTCCGTCCAAGAGTGGCGTCCCTGGAAACGAGAAGAAGACAAGAAACCGAACTTCAAGCGGTCATAAGCAGGCAATGTATATTCCGCACCGAGGTTTAACGTGGCAGCCAACGCTGTAGCACGCTTCAGTCCCTCTCCCTCTTTTGTGAATTTAGACATCTGTTCCAAATCATCTACAATACGGTCGCTCTGGTTATCAATTGAATTAGGGTCATTATCTCCCAAGTCTGATTTCACCGGAATTTCATTAAATCCATCAAATTCAAAGCTATTGTTCATGGTAGCCTTGACCGTATTCTTCCAACGGATGAATCCCAAATCAAGCAATGCAGCAGAGAATGTCCATTCATCATTCAGACGATAAGTCGCACCGAAATCAAACGCCATACCAAAGCCTGTAGGACCGATATTGTTATCATCAAAATCCACGTCATCATACGAAATCAACTGCTCAGAACCGGGTTTCAGTTTATCGGTACGGTTGCCATTGGCATCCAGTTCATAATCACTTTCATCATAATTACCTGTTTCTCCACGAGTCGGCACGACCAAACCTTTAGCAGAAAGATAGGCTTGCGCACCCGACGGAGTGATTTTCCAGGCATCCGGAGTCGCCTCAATATCCAGTCGGTCAATCTTTACAGTAGCCTTAGCAAGTCCCACCAGGAACTTCATTTTAGCACCTACTGTCCACTGATCGTTTATCTGACGGGCATGTCCCAATGCCAGTTCTGCATAATTCGTCGAAAGAATGCTCAAATCATTAACTGTGTAGCGCGTTCCTTCCGGGGCATCCACTCCATTCTTCATAAACTTAAACAACTGGTCAGGAGCCGACAGATTGGTGTTACTTTTAATAGAAAGTCCTATCGTATTAAAACCTCCCCATGCATAAAATCCGGTAGACAAGATATTCTCATTGACATTAAATCCCATTTTCAACCGGTTAGGCAAACCATTCAAGAAGTCTTTTCTGCTCACTTCCTCGTGCATGAAGGTCATCAAGTCACCATTAGACTTTACAAACAGAAAGTCGCCTACACCTGCAGTTCCTTGGGCTCCTACCGACAAATTACCCAACCCGGGCATGCTCACATATCCTCTCTCTCCCATAAATGCAGGGTTCAGTTCATGACGATAGGTAGCACCTCCCAAAAAGTAGGCAGAACGATTAATCTGAGGTTGTGCTACTGCTTCCCCCACAAACGCAAAAACAGCCAATCCAGACAGTACCGTACACAATATATTTTTCTTCATTTGTTTCATTTTTTCCCGTTCGTTATTAATTCAAATCTACATTCACGCCACCCGGTACAGACAGTTTAATACTTGTTACCTTCAGCCATTGCGTATCTTTCAAAGGTACACCAGTAGCACTTCCCGGAACAGCTGTCAGTTTAAAGCAAATACGATCAATCTTCGACAAGAACGCCGTATCCTCCGAAGTCAGATTCAAAACCAGCTCACTGGTCACCGGTTTTTCTCCATCCGTACTTTCTGTAACATACTGTTTATCCTCTTCTATTGTTTTCTTCACAGCAGTCAACTCATTACCATACACATCTTTAATCAACACGTTTTCAGGTTTTAACTGCAATTTCAATGGTATGGCATTATCTACCGTTAAAAGAACATTGGCTTTTTTCAGGATTACCTTATCCAAATCATTCAGGTCTTTATTCAAATCTTGAACGGAATCATTGTACACAATATTTAAGTTTTGCTCAAAACTCAACGGCACATCTACTTCATAACTTGACGGCATTTCGTATGCTCTGCCCAATTCTGCAGTATAATAATCTTCATTGCGGACAACAGGCTGTAAATCCACCTCAATGTCATCCGGAATTGTTTCCAACAGATTATTTATGTCTTCTACTTTCACGTTACTTGTCACTCCCTCAATTGTACATTCACCGGTACGAGAAAGAGCAATCACATTTTTACCCGACGCTAATACTACAGGAGTTTTGCCATAACCGCTTCCCACTTTCACTTCTTTACCATCAATCTGAGCATTACCTTTCATCGGAGTAAGTACGGCATCAACTTCTACCGGTGTCTCCAATTGATTTTCGGCTCTCAGCAGAATCACCGGATTGGTAATGTCCATACGAGTTCCTTCATCTTTCAAGAAATCAGGCAAATCGTTCAATTCTATATTAGTAGTTTCCGCTTTAATCTCAGGCTGAATGACTCCGGTTACACTGCTGGCGGTCATTTCTCTTAAAACAGTCTTCGGAACTAAAGATAAGGTTCCTGTACCTGAAACTCCAGAAGTAACGACTTCGCCCTCCATAGAAATCACTCCTTCAATAGTCAGTGTACCCTCATTAGGTTTCCTTCCAGCTCCGGCATTTTCACTAAACTTATATCCTTCCACTTTCAATGTACGACTATAAGATGAACCATTTTCAGACAAAACCTGTCCATCCAAAATTAACTCATGTCCTTGAATTCCTTCTTCAGCCTTAAACACGATGTAATCAGGAAATATAATCTTCAAGTTATTTGCTTTTACCTTAGCAAATGATAAATCTCCGGTATTAGCAAAATCAATCGTCAAAATCAAATCTACAGGAGTTTTTGCATAAAGAGCCCCCAATTCTTTTAAAGCCTCATCAATATTATTTGATTCAGCTTTAAAATCACCCAATGTATTTATTCCTTCCGTAACATCTTCATTAATTAAAGAAGATGTCGTATTGACAATCTTTGTTTCTTCCAATTTAGTAGTAGTTTCACTAATCGTCACCTCCTTCACCGTAGTTGGCTCCACATCAATATCATCCTTTTTCGTCAGATGGTATACACGGGTAGTAGCATCAGGTTGAAGAATATCTCCTTCTTCCACCTCAATAATTTTACTCAAGTAGGCGGTATCTGAACTACCAGCAGGAATTGTGAGATGCTCTCCTCCCACATTAATTGTCATGTCAATGTCCTTATCAAGATCATACTTGTTATCCACACATGACACCATCCACAATGGGAACGACAGCAAAAAGCTCCATAAAGGATACATTTTTTTCACCTTACACATCATAATTTTATTTTAACTAAAATTCAACTATCATTATCAATAACGTTTCTCCACTTACAAATGTTGAGAAAAATCGACCACAAATATAGAAAAATTTACTATTCCCCTGAATTAAAGTCTTAAATCAGTATAAAATCTCCCATAAACTTCCTTTTGCAAGAACAAAACAGAAATCCTATCTTTGCAAAAAAATTACAAAAATATGATTCACGAATACCAACTCCGAATTCTGCCCGAACAGGCAGCCAGCGAACAATCACTCAAACAATACATCAGTCGAGAAAAAGGTTTGGACGTACGTACCATTAATGCCATACGTATCTTGAAACGAAGCATTGATGCACGTCAACGTACCATTTATGTCAACCTGACCATTCGTGTATTTGTCAACGAAACACCCTCTGAGGAAGAATTTGTACGTACGGATTATCCCAATGTAGAGGGTCGTCCTGCAGTCATTGTGGTGGGTGCAGGTCCTGGAGGATTGTTTGCAGCCCTCAAACTCATCGAATTAGGCCTTCGCCCTATTGTAATAGAACGAGGAAAGAATGTACGTGAGCGAAAAGAAGACCTGGCCCGAATCAGTCGGGAGCACAAGGTAGACGCTGAATCAAACTACAGCTTTGGAGAAGGTGGAGCCGGAGCTTATTCTGACGGAAAGCTCTACACCCGCAGTAAAAAGAGAGGCAGCGTAGAAAAAATATTAAATGTATTCTGCCAGCACGGAGCCAGTCCTACCATATTGTCGGACGCTCATCCGCATATCGGGACGGACAAGCTTCCCAGAGTCATCGAAAACATGCGTAACACTATTCTTGCCTGTGGAGGAGAAGTACACTTCCAGACTCGAATGGAATCCATACTCATAGAAGGTCAAAAGGTAAAAGGCATTGAAACGAATACCGGAAAGACCTTTTTAGGTCCTGTCATTTTGGCTACCGGACATTCTGCCCGAGATGTATATCGCTGGTTGTATGCCCATGGGGTACAACTGGAAACCAAAGGAATTGCCATCGGCGTGCGACTGGAACACCCGTCTATGCTGATTGACCAGATACAATATCACAATAAAAACGGACGAGGAAAGTACCTTCCGGCCGCCGAATATAGTTTCGTACAACAAGTAGACGGACGAGGAGTGTACAGCTTCTGCATGTGTCCCGGTGGATTTGTCGTACCGGCAGCCAGTGGTCCTCACCAGCTGGTAGTCAACGGCATGAGTCCGAGCAACCGAGGCACCAAATGGAGCAACTCGGGTATGGTGGTAGAAACACGTCCGGAAGACCTTCTGCTCCCGGAAATGCAACTCCAGGCGGAACCTTTCCCCGAATCCAATGAAAGCCTGACGGAAGAACTGATTCTGCGCGACGGAAAGCAGCCTGAAGGTACCATCCATACATTAGCCATGATGCGTTTCCAGGAAAAACTGGAACAAATCTGCTGGCAACAGGGAAATATGCGTCAGACTGCCCCCTCGCAACGTATGGTCGATTTCACACGAAAGAAACTCAGCTACGATCTTCCGGCTACCTCTTATAGTCCGGGATTAGTATCTTCTCCCCTTCATTTCTGGATGCCCTCTTTCCTGAGTGAACGCCTGAGTAAAGGATTCCAGCTTTTCGGGAAGAGTTCACGTGGCTTTCTCACTAATGAAGCAGTCATGATTTCCGTAGAAACACGTACCTCCTCCCCCGTACGTATCGTACGCGATAAAGATACTCTGCAACATCTTACCGTGGAAGGGCTCTTCCCCTGTGGAGAAGGTGCCGGATATGCCGGAGGTATTGTCTCAGCGGGAATTGACGGAGAACGATGCGCCGAAGCCGTAGCCCATTATTTAAACCATTAATTACCTTATTATATGCACCACCTGCCGGAAATAGCCATCATTGAGCCCAACACACTGACAGCTCTCGGACTACGTACGATTCTGGAAGAACTTATTCCCGAGGCAGTCATACGTACGTTTTCTTCTTTTGAAAAACTGATAGACGATACACCCGACATGTATGCACATTATTTTGTGTCGGCCAACGTGTATTTTGAGCATACATCCTTTTTTCTGGAAAGAAAACCCAAGTGTATTGTGCTCTCCGCAGGAGAACCTCCCTTGCTGACTGGTATTCCAAGCCTGAATATTCTTCTTCCGCAGGAGCAACTGGTAAAAACCATCATGCAGACCCGAAAACGAGGCCACGAGCTGACACATCATCCCGTAACACCTCCTGCCACCGATGCAGAACATGAACTAAGTGCCAGAGAGATTGAGGTGCTCAGGCTTGTGACTAAAGGATTAATTAACAAAGAGATAGCAGACAAGCTTCACATTAGTCTGACTACGGTTATTTCCCACCGGAAAAACATCACAGAAAAATTGGGTATTAAGTCCGTATCCGGCCTGGCCATCTATGCGGTCATGCACGGATACGTAGAAGCCGACAGTATATAAAGTTTATTTAAATAACTTCGGCAACCAATTATTCAAATATTTTCGCCAGTTGCGCCATTCATGCCCGCCATCCGTCTCTGCATATTCATATTTATACCCATGACGATCAAGCAACTGACGAAACTCCACATTGTCCTGATATAAAAAATCTGCATTTCCGATAGCTATAAAATACAGTTTCGGAGCTGCCGCAAACTGAATTGCTAACTTTTCCTCCAGATTCTTATAGATATAAGTGTTCTCTCCTTTCGACTCACGGTTAATTGCCGCAGAAAAGAGTCCTACATAATCAAACTTGTCCGGATAATTGGCAGAGATATACAATGAATGGAATCCTCCCATCGACAATCCGGCAATTGCCCGATGCGCCTTATCGTTTATCGTCCGGTAATGACTTTCCACAAAATTCATAATATCCGGAAATGCTTTCTCATAAGAGCCCTCCATGGTTTTCGGATTCATGAAAGAAGGTTTGTACATGCTATTAGGATATTCCCCCGGTACAGCCTGCTGTGCCCCATTTCCATTCGGCATCACTACAATCATTGGCTCTGCTTTTCCTTGGGCTATCAAATTATCCAAGATCTGTACAGCACGCCCCAGTTCACTCCAGGCATTCTCATCTCCTCCGGCCCCGTGCAACAAATAAAGAACCGGGTAACGTTTTGTCCCTTCCTCATAACCGGCTGGAGTATATACTGTCATCCGACGACGTTCCATCCCCAAAGAAGGGCTCGGATACCACACCTTCGCAACCGTCCCATGAGGTACTTCCCGAACAAAATAATTCTCAGACAAAGCTCCATCCACAAGAAAATAGTTCATGTAAGTAGCTATATCACGAAGCATATATACATTGGAGGGATCAAGCATACGCACGCCATCCACATAAAAGCAATAAGTATGCAGTTCGGGCGCAGGCAAAGCAACCGTATAGCTCCACACACCATTCTCTCCTTTTTCCATCCGTTGACGTCCTGCCATTTCTACCTCTCCCAATGGAGTCTGCTGCCGGGACTTTTCAAAGAAGTCTGTTTCTACCCATACTTCCCTGGCCTCAGGAGCCAGCAGACGAAAAGTCACAGTTTGATTCTTTACTTCGGGAGAAATAAGATCTCCCGTATTGACAGCCACAGTTTCCTGTGCCCAAGCGGAGAGTGAAAAAATACATACCGCTACCAAACTCAAAAATTGTTTCATTCTTTTCATACGTTAATCCTATTACTACTTACTACGCACAAAAATAAGCAAAATCCTCATTTATTAGGATTGCCCGTCCAAGCAAATTGGCGTTACTTTGCAGCCGTTAACTAAACTATATCTTTCAACAGAATGAAAAAAAATATTGCTATTGTTTCGTTACTGGCTGTTTCTATAAAGAGCGCCTTGGCAGGTCCGGTATCACCTGAGAACTCTCTACCTAAAGATACAACAAAGGTTATTGATATAGAAGAGGTTGTGGTTATTGCTACCCCGAAGGAGAACAACCGTCTGCGTCAGCAAGCCACTTCGTCGACTTCCTTCTCACAAAGTGCGATGCGCAATAATTCGGTAACCTCTGTAAAATCATTGTCTGCACTGGTTCCGAACTTATTCATTCCAGACTATGGTTCTAAACTGACGACTTCGGTTTACATCCGAGGCATCGGCTCACGTATCAATACACCGGCTGTGGGACTCTATGTGGACAATATTCCCTTTATCGACAAATCGGCCTTCGATTTCAATTATTCTGATATTGAACGTATCGACGTAATGCGAGGTCCGCAAGGAACACTCTACGGACGCAACACCATGGGGGGGCTTATCCGTGTGTTTACCAAGTCACCGTTTACGTACCAGGGAACAGACCTTCGTTTAGGTGCTGCCACCTACAACAATTACAATGCTTCACTTACGCATTACCATCGTATTTCCAATCAGTTTGCTTTTTCTGTGGGATTATTTTATGACCACAAAGGAGGTTTCTTCAAAAATGACTATAATGGAAAACGAATTGATACGGACAATGAGTTCGGTGGACGTATACGTGCCATTTATTTGCCGACCGAAAACTTGAAACTCGACTTTACCGTAAACTATGAATATACCAACCAAGGCGGCTATCCGTATGAATACACAGGTAAAGTCAGCGGAGAAGAAGACCGTGCCGACTACATCGGCCGTATCTCTTACGACAATGCCTGCGGATACAAACGTAACTTGCTGAACACCGGACTGAACCTGGAATATCAAGCCGACAACTTCATTCTGAGTAGCGTAACTGGTTTTCAGTACCTGCGCGACCACATGGACCTGGACCAGGACTTTACGGAGCAGAACATCTACACCATGATGCAGAAGCAGAATTCCAAGACACTTAGTGAAGAAATCGTGTTGAAGTCAAAACCCGGACGCCGCTGGCAGTGGACTACCGGAGTGAGCGGATTCTATCAGTGGCTGGATACAGAGGCTCCTGTTACCTTCCAAAAGGATGGAGTAAACTGGCTGAATTCTACCATCAACACAAACGCCAATAAATACATGCCCGCAATATCAATGGGCCCCATGAGTATGAAGCTAAACTTCAATGATGTAATTAACGGTGAACAACTTGCCATTCCAGGAAAATTCAGCACACCGATTTTGAATGGTGCCATTTTCCACCAGTCCACTTTCAATGACCTGTTCGGGCTGGAAGGACTCTCTTTCACTGCCGGTCTCCGTATGGATTATGAAAGCCTGAAACTGGATTACTATAGTGGCTGCCAATTCACACATACTTACTCATTGAACGGTACATTGACTCCAGCCAACAAAGTAATTGAGATGATTCCGGCAAAAGAATTCAACGTAAACAACAGTTATAATGGAAAGCTGTCGCACGACTACATCCAGCTGTTGCCTAAATTCGCCTTGCAATACGACTTTGATTCACGCAACAACATTTACGCGAGTGTATCTAAAGGATACCGTTCGGGAGGATACAACATCCAGATGTTCTCTGACCTGCTACAAAATGACATGCAGGCAAGCATGATGAAAGACGTAGCAGGCGTAACGATTCCAGCTCTCGAATCAGCGCCCATAAAAGATGAACAGAAACAAAAAATTATCGGTATTCTGAACGGTATGGCTCAAAGCCCGCAAACAGACGTAAAGGCAGCTACCCTTTACAAGCCGGAGTATTCATGGAACTACGAAATCGGTTCTCACCTCACCCTGTTCAACGGAAAGTTACAAGCCGACCTCTCAGCTTTCTACATGGACACTCGCGACCAGCAGTTGTCACGCTTTGCTGAAAGTGGATTGGGACGTATCACGGTGAATGCCGGAAAGAGCCGTAGCTTAGGTGCAGAAGCCAGCTTACGCGCACAGCTCACCGACCAGTTCAGCCTGAACGGAAACTACGGATATACGTACGCCACCTTCACTGATTATGTGATAAGTGAAACAGAAAACTATAACGGCAACTATGTACCCTTCGTTCCTAAACATACATTTGCCGTAGGCGGACAATACATCTTCCCGTTGCGTAAGAACGCTATTCTGGACAACATCACCCTGGATGCCAACTATCGCGCTGCAGGCCGTATCTACTGGACAGAACAGAACAATGCCAGTCAGGCACTTTACGGCACACTGAATGGCCGACTCAGTTTGAATAAGGGTAACGGACAAATCGGTTTCTGGGTAAACAATGCCTTAAACAAAGATTATCAGGCGTTCTACTTTGAAACAATGAACCGCGGATTCGCGCAAAAAGGACGTCCCGTACAAGTGGGAATTGACATCCGTTGCCGCTTCTAAAAAACGCAAGGACGTTTTATTCAAAACGCAAGTGCATTTCAACTAAAACGCAAGTGCATTTAAGACAAAACGCAAGGACGTTTGATGTGAAACGTCCTTGCGTTTTATTCTATAGAAAAACCCTATTAGCTTCTTAATCGATAACTGATTGATAATCAAGATAAAAAAGAATTATTCCAAAGAGCTATTTTTCCGTGGAAGCATGTCTGCCGAAGGGCATTCATAGTTACTAATCGGTAATTTTACCTTTTTCAATTCTTTCAATTTGAATACGGGAGCCTCTACCCCTTCAGGATACTTCATGTGAGAATAGGTACAAAAATATTCCAGAGACGCATCTTTCCACCACACTGCATCATTCGCCTGAATATCCAGCCGTTTAGCCACCGCCTGAAAACGCTCCTCATCCACATACGGTTTCATCTGGTTCCACACTTTCTGGAACTCACGCACTTTATCAACGCCTTGCTGATATTTATAACACAATTCATCCCAAAGAGTACGTCCGGACTTTAATGAATGATTCCAGTCTACATGATGAAACCACAACAAAAATTCTTCCGGACATAGCTCCAATGAATTGAATACGTGGGCTAAAGAGTCTGGATACTGAGACACCGCATCACTTCCAGAACGGCTCCGGTCAAATCCCAAACCTTTTTTGTCTGCCTGATGATAATACGACGGCAACCAATCTGCACGGGCACCTGGTACCTCACACCAGGGTTCCGGTCCGTAATGATGACTCCAAGCAAAAATATGATGTAATCCTAATGGCATCATGTAATCTACCACTGCCTCCCGACTATCCATCATGACTTGCGTCATGGGCTCTACGAATTTAGGGTCGGACGTAAAAGTCTGTGCCAGCCACTCTTTAGCTATTTCTTCAGAAGAAAGCGAAGGATTCCATGCCAGCCGGCCATACGCATACCAGTTAGCCTGCGCAAAATCATGTCCGCACCAATTGGTATCATCACCTATATTGGCCACTCCAGCCACCCCTTTTAAAGAAGCAGGAGACACATACCGATAAAACTCCTTCCACATAGTAGCCAGGTAAGCCAGGTGATTGGAATGTCCTAAGTACTCCTGTGTAACCTGAAATTCAGCCATCAACGGGGTGTGGGGCATTGCACCAAACAACGGACTGTAAGGTTCTCTCGGCTGGAAGTCAATCGGACCGTTTTTCACCTGCACAATCACATTATCCAAAAACTTTCCATCCAAAGGTTTAAACTCCAGATAAGCCTGTTTGGCTCTGTCGGCATCCGACGGACTGTACACAAACGCACGCCACATCACGATTCCTCCGTAGGGTTTCAGGGACCTTGCCATCATATTCGCTCCTTCGGCATGCGTACGCCCGTAATCGTACGGACCAGGCTGTCCTTCTGAATTAGCCTTGACCAGAAAACCTCCAAAATCAGGGATAAGACTGTAAATCTCATGTACCTTCTTTTTCCACCACTCTGCCACCTCCTCATTCAACGGGTCGGCTGTAGACAATCCTCCCAACTGCATGGGAGAAGTGAAGTTGACCGAAAGATAGACTTTTATTCCATACGGCCGGAAAATATCTGCAAACACGCGTACCTTTTCAAGGTATTCGCTGGAAAGTATTTTAACCGAAGCGTTGACATTGTTAAGCACTGTCCCGTTGATACCAACCGAAGCATTGGCCCGGGCATATTCCTGATAACGTGCCGACACAGTATCTGAAAGTTCGTCCCACTGCCACAAGGATTTACCGGCATATCCACGCTCTATCGTGCCATCCAGATTATCCCAATGATTCAGTACACGTACATCGAAGGCTGGTTTTTCCGCAATATCCAGACGGGTACAATCTGCCCCTTCTGCCTGCAAGCGTAAAAGATGATAGGCCGCATAAAGCAATCCCTGTTCAGTAGTAGAGCCAAGTACTATCTTTTCATCGGAAGTACGTATGGTGTACCCTTCCTTCCCCAGCTTACGATGAGCTTCATCAGCAAACAGTTGTAGTTCAACCGCCTTTCCACGCCATAAAGAGGCCAGTTCCTCACGAGCTATGGCAATGGTAGGAGAAGAAATTGAACAACAGACAGACGCCTTTTCACAAGACGCCTGTCGCAACCAGAGTTTACTTCCATCTTCCGCAAATAAGGTCAGTCCGAAAGATAAAAGACATATACCCAACAAGTACTTTTTATTCATCCGCACTTCCTTTTATGGTCTGAATCTTACCCTCTTCATCGTATTCCAATTCAACCACTTTTAAACTGCGAAGCCAGGTCTTTCCACCTGAAGGAACACAATCATGATGGAAAAGATACCACTTTCCTTTATATTCTGCAATAGAGTGATGGGTAGTCCATCCTACTACCGGAGTCAGAATTACTCCCTGATATGTAAACGGTCCATAAGGATTGTCGCCTACCGCATAACACAACAGATGGGTATCGCCCGTAGAATAAGAGAAATAATATTTACCTTTATATTTATGCATCCACGAAGCCTCAAAGAAACGATGCGGATCGCCTGCAAACAAAGGTTTGCCATCTTCTCCCAATACGATGACCGGACGGGGTTCTTCTGCAAATTCCAACATATTATCCGATAATTTTACCACACGACTGGGCAAAGCCGGTTCATTATCGGCTGGGAGACACGGACTTTCAATGGCTTTGTTATCACGGTAACGCTGCAACTGTCCTCCCCAGATTCCGCCAAAATACATGTAGTAGCTTCCGTCATCATCGCGGAAAACTGCCGCATCAATACTGTAGCTTCCACGAATCGGATCGGGCTGAGGAATAAACGGACCTTCCGGTTTATCGCTAATGGCTACCCCCATACGGAAAATATCATTCCGGTCTTTCAACGGAAAATACAAGTAATATTTTCCATCCTTGCAGGCAATGTCACAGTCCCAGAGCTGGCGTCCGGCCCAAGGAATATCAGCAACCTTCAAAGCCACTCCATGATCGACGATTTCACCATGCATCACGTCATCCGTCGACAATACATGGTAATCATTCATATCAAAATGGTCACCGTTGTCATTTTCAGGAATACCTGATTCACGGTCGTGTGAAGGATAAATATACAAACGTCCGTTAAATACATGTACTGACGGATCTGCCATATAGTCGGCAGGAAACAAATATCTTTCTTCCTTTTTCATTTTTATATTGATTTACGAGACTCTCACTGAAAGCGTCTCCTGTTAAACGTTATTTCTGTGCAATAGCTGTCGTATCCGACTGCTCATCCATCATTTTCTGTATAAATTCCTTAGGTTGATAGTTCCGGTCAAAAAGCAACGGATAGTCTCTTCTTCCACGAATCGGGAAATCATTCTTCCACGAATCACTATCTGTAACTCCCCATGCCGTTACACGCGTCACAATATCGGCATGTTTTTCAAAAAGCTGGAAGAACTGCTGCATTCTTTTATTCCATGCCTGGCTGACAGAATCTGGAAGTTCCTGCGGATAAGGATTCAATGTTTTCTTAAACGCAACCGTATCCGAGATGTTGGCACTGCGAAGTGCAGTAGGCAGCGCACTCATATCCCATTCTGTAATCATCACCTTGACACCAGCTGAAGCAAAAGCAAGCATACTTTCTTCAAATTTCTGGATGTCGGGGTAATCCATTCCCATGTGTCCTTGCATACCCACAGCATCAATACGCAATCCTTTTTCCTTCAATGAACGGACAAGCTTCACAACTCCTTCCCGACGACCCTGCACGTCCATACCATAATCATTATAATAAAGTTCGGCATCCGGGTCAGCCTCGTGCGCATACTGGAAGGCCAGTGGAATAAACTCTTCTCCCAAGATTTCATAAAATTTACTTTTGCGATAAGAGCCGTCTTCCACAATAGCTTCATTCACCACATCCCAGCCTTTCACCTTTCCTTTGTATCGTCCTACAACGGTCTGAATATGCGTTTTCATACGCTGTTTCAACTTTTCAGGAGAAACATTCTGACCCTTTTCATCTACGCAGAACCAGTCCGGAAGCTGAGAATGCCAAATCAAGCAATGTCCTATCACCGTCATGCCATTGTCAATTCCGAACTGCACAAAGCGGTCGGCATCCTCAAAATGAAATTCTCCTTCTTTAGGCTGAATCTCCTCACACTTCATGCAGTTTTCCGCTACAATGGAATTGAAATGCTGTTTCACAATCTTCACTGCTGAAGTATCAGCACCAGACGACTGACGTACATTCAGAGCTACTCCCATTAAAAACTTGTCTCCTACAACCTCTTTCAAAGATTTCTCTGATACAACCGTATCAGAAACCTTACTCCCGCACCCCATAATAAACAGGCTGCACAGCATCCATGATGCAATGTGTTTGTTCTTCATATATTTTTTTCTTGATTAATAGTCACTTTTACTTCTTCGAGCAGTTAATTCTGCCTGCATTTTCTCATTGTATTCTTTACTGATAGGATAGAAACATAATGCCACCACACCGACAAAAAAGAATGCGGCTGGAATCAGACTTGATGAAAGAATGATGCCATGAACGGCTGTATCACTTTGAGCTATATCCGCTCCAGAAACATAACCAAATCCCGACAGCAAGAAGCCCAATACAGCTCCTCCAATACCTAATCCGGCTTTCAGGGCAAACACCACTCCCGAAAAGATAAATCCCGTAGCACGACGGTAATTGATATATTCCGAATGGTCGGCCACATCGGCAATCATAGCCCAAAGCAAAGGAACCGTTGGTGCATAGGCCAAGCTCTTCAAGAAGTTCAATACGAACATCATTTCAATATCGTATTTTGAAGGGAAATAGAACAAAGCCGTGAAAATAGCCGTCAGCGCAAGACATACGATAAACGTACGCTTCTTGCCATATTTGTTGGCTAAAAATTCTGACAAACAAATTACGCCGAAAAACTGAACCAAAGCTCCCACCATATTAAATACGCCAAAGCCCACTTCGTATGCTTTGTCCGGAGAAGTTACAATCAACCCGAAAGCATCAAGTATATGATACCCGACTGAAGTTCCACCGTCAGTGGCTACCAACCCGATATTATCCAGGAAAGTAAACAAAGCTGCCTTATCCACATAGTTTTCAAAATAATAGTTCATGGCACTTCCCCACATAGCCAGTGTGATGAACACAAAAAGAGTCAAGACAAACATGGCACGCCAGGGCACACTGCTTAATACATCTTTTATATCCTGACGAGTATCATTTTTCTGATTGGCTGGCGGAGTAATACGTTCTTTTGCCGAGAAAAATACAATCACCAAAAACAAGAAACCAACAGCAGCAAACAAGGATATGGTACAGAGCCAGCCATGTGCCTTGTCACTACCTTCCGAAAACTTGCTGACCAACGGTAAGGTAAGTCCTTGTACCACAAACTGTGCAATCGTAGAAAAAATAAAACGCACAGAGGTAATACTGGTACGTTCTTTAATATCTGACGACATGACTCCTCCCAATGAAGAATAAGGTGTATTATTAAAAGAATACATCGTCATCAACAAGGTGTATGAAATGGTAGCATACAAAGCTACCAGTCCTTTTTCTTCAATACCCGGATTGTAAAAGGCCAGTACATAGAACACCATGAAAGGAAGTGCTGTCCATAATACCCATGGACGATATTTTCCCCATTTCGTCTGAGTCCGGTCAGACAAAATACCGACAGTGGGATCTACAAACGCATCTACAATACGTGCTACCAACATGACGGTTCCTGCAATTGCTCCTTCCAGCCCAAACACATCCGTATAGAATTTGGTCTGGTAAATCATCATCATCTGGAATACCAGATTTGCGGAACAGTCTCCTAATCCATAGCCCACCTTTTCGGCCATGGACACTTTCTGATTCTGAATCTTACTCATATCTGTTTATTATTTTTCATTCTGTATTACTGCTTCCACCAGACGGGTAGCTGCTGTTTTTTTATCCAAAGGATGAATGTCATTCCATTCTCCCGTATCACTATTCTTTATCAGTGTAACGTGTGTATTCTCACGGGCTGTTTTCGCCTGCTGTTTTCTCAACTCAGCCCATGCTGCTCTTCCCGGATCATCCGGTGCCAGGAAATCAGCTAATTCAATGATATAGAAAGGAAGAGTTTCATCTTTGAAAAGTGTTCTCCAGTCGGCTATCAATGCACCGAGCAAAGACGAATATTCGCTCCAACGTCCCACATTTGACTCTCCCTGGTACCACACCACTCCTTTGAACGTATAATGACGTAATGGATAAATCATACCATTATACAAGCCAACAGGAGTGTAATGAAAGGCTGTAGAAGAAGGAGAAGGGGGCATCACCGTACCTATTTTGTGCTTCCATCCCCCCTCCAGATTTACTTCTTTCCCGTCACAAATCAACTTATAAGGCTTTTCCTTTACAAAAGAAGGACGTCCTCCATAACTAAACAACCGTACAGTAAGTTGATTTTTTCCCTTCTTCAGCAACTTGGAAGGTACTTTATAAATACGAGGAGGATACTGATAGGAAACAGTGCCGACGAAATGTCCGTTTACAAACACAGAGTCTGCATCCACAATGCACCCTAAACGTAAAACGGCTTCTTTTCCACTCCAGTCCTCTGGTACAAAAAAGTCCTTCCTGAACCAATGCACTCCGTTCAAAGGACGGCCATTACGAATGGCCCAGTTATCTGAAAACATATCTACCTTTTCCCAATCCGAATCATCATAATCCTCCGCATACCAGGGTGTCACACCATGAAGTCCTGCATCAGACTTATACAATACTTTATTCCATGCCTGTTGATGCAGCCTTTCAGTCTCCGTTATCCGAGAAACTAATTCTGTATCCTCATATAAGGCCTTCTGATGTACATACTCCGGAAAGTTTTGCAATCCTTTTTCACTAACCCAAGCTTCTACAGGAGTACCTCCCCAACTTGCATTAATAATACCTACCGGCACATTAGTCTTTTCTTCCAGCAACCGGGAAAAGAAATAACATATCGCAGAAAAATCTTTTACATTTTCGGTCGTCATCGGACGCCAGGTTACAGGACGAATATCTTCTTTCTGTTGAGAAAAATCATACGAATAAGGAACTTTCACATATCGAACAGAGGTATTTTCATATCCTTCTATCTCGTCTGCATATTTATCCATTACTCGATTAACCGGAAGTTCCATATTAGACTGGCCTGAACATAAAAAGACATCTCCTACGAGAATATCATTTAAAACAATGTCGTTAATTGTCATAGAGTAAGGTCCTCCGGCTTTCATAGCAGGCAGTGTTACAGCCCATTTCCCATTCTCATCCGCCGTTACCTTATATTGTTTCTTATGAAACTTTACACAAACCTTCTCAGACGGATCAGCCTTACCCCATATTGTTAACGGAGCATTTCGCTGCAACACCATACCGTCTGATACCAGCACCGGTAAAACCACCTTTGCAAAAGCTCCAAAATCACAAGAAGCAAGCAAGGCTAAGCCTAATAAAAGTCTTCCAAGAATAAAATGTGTTTTCATATACTTAACTTTGTATTTTTCATTGATTTTTACCGTAACAAAAATACGGAAAGGCTATTAATACCAACTTTCTGTAGGATACCAAGCTTCCATTCTGGGTTACATCACTCTTCCCAATTGTAACAAAAAGCATATCTATACGTTACATCACCTTCACAACAAGAAAGCTAACTTACTTATACATAAGTGATTTAAGTACTTCATCACTATAAAAGGCTTCAATCTCAATTCCTACGATTTTTATTGAGAAATAGAAAAAAAGAATTTACTTTGCATCACTAACCATACGTACTTTTTCAACAGAATCACCCATTAGAGAAATAACCAAGTATAAACTTATGATACAGATAATGAAAAACAAAACTTTTATCATAATCATCTTTCTGTGTTTTCTCCCCCTTTTATGTAAAGGACAGTTTTGTAAGTTATATTCAACTCATGGAGATATATCCAGCAGTATGATTAACCACATATATCAAGATTCCAAAGGATATATATGGGTATCTACAGAAGACGGATTAAATAAATACGATGGTGCCAAATTTGTTAACTACAAAAATCATTTTAATGATTCTACTTCGTTACTAGGGAATCATGTATACAAAACATTTCAAGACAGCAAAGGTTATCTATACGTACTCTCGACCAAAGGACTTCAATTTTATGATTACAAATCAGATTCTTTCATTACCATAAAAAAATCCAACTCCAGTTCCGAATACAACAACAAAAGCATCACGCAACTCAGTGACGGAAGCATATTGATAGGTACAAGTGGATATGGCATCAAAGAACTCTCGTATGATGAGAGTAAGAATATCCGAATTAAAGACTGGAATCCGTCTTTAACCGGACATAACATAAATGATATAATGGAAGACCGTAACGGAAATATTTGGATTTGTACGGAATACCATGGAGTGGTCAGAATTGACAAAAATAAAAAAATTCATCACTATACAGTTGGAGCACCCTACGGAAATCAATTTATCAATTGTTGCGCAGAAGATTCAAACGGCAATATATATGTGGGTACAAGCGGACGAGGAGTCTTTGCTTACAATCAAGCTGATAATGCTTTCCATCAAATATTTCATTCTAATTTTCCCATTAAAGTTCTTAAACAAAATGAGAACCTCATGCTGATTGGTATTGACGGAGAAGGAATCGTAGCTTATGACATTTTAAAGAAATCCATAGCCGATACAGATTTTTACATCGATAATATAAATATCAAGAAAAGCAAGGTACATTCTTTACTGACAGATAGCAGCAACAATCTTTGGATTGGTATCTACCAGAAAGGAGTAGCATTTATTCCTTCACAAGCTAATATGTTCAGCTATATAGGAAACTTTTCTTCTCTCCGAAATTATATAGGAAGCAACAGCATTACAGCTTTATGTAAAACGACATATAAGAGCAGACTAATCGTAGGCACAGATAATGATGGTATTTATTTATTAGACAAAAACTATAACTTTCTCCAGCATCTTAGTCAAGATGAAAACCCTGATGTTCCTCCTACCGTTATGTGCCTCTTTGAGGATTCCAACAAAAAAGTATGGATAGGCTCCTATCTTAGTGGAATATCTTTATTTGATTCACAAACAAACAGGCTTTCAAAAATTTCATTGCAAAATAATGAAGGCAATGAAATAAAAAAAGTATACAGTTTCGTGGAAGACCCTCATAAGAGATTGTGGATCGGCACAATGGGAACTGGCCTTTATTATGCAGATTTACCAGGTTCATCAGACTCTTATCAGCACATAAAAGTACATCAGGTGCTATCTGAAAAGACAATAAACCAATGGATTAATACTTTATTGTATATTCCTGATGGACGATTATATGTAGGAACTTATGATGGTATCAAATGCATAGATACACGAAACCTAAAAGTGACAGGTAATGAGAAGGCACTAATAGGCTTAAGTATAAACACCATTGCACAAGGTCCGGACAACCATATATGGGTAGGAACACCGGAAGGCATTTATGTGATGGATTATAAATTGAATATAATTGAGAAATTGACCACTCACAATGGACTTCCCAATAATCTGATTTCATCAATTATTACGGATAAGAACAAGGATTTATGGGTAAGTACCAGCCAGGGAATTGCCAAATATAATCCCCACAGCAAATCGTTTATTCTTTTTTTTGTATCAGACGGATTGTATAATAATGAATTCTCAAGAAATGCCTATTGCATATCTCCCGACGGAAAAATTCTGTTTGGAGGAACCAACGGTATTGTCTTTTTTAACCCGAATGACATCGAAACCCAAAAGTTTCAAAGCAATATAAGAATTACCGGCTTCTATCTGCATGATAAAGCTGTCAACGAAATGACCCAATCTGGACGTTATCATGTGATAGATAACGATATATTCCATACCAAAGAAATCAATCTGTCCCACTATGACAATTCGTTTTATATAGAATTCGCTACAGAGAATTTTATTTCCCCACAAAACTATTTATACTCCATGAATAATGGAACCTGGAACTCTTTGCCTAAAGGAAACTCTCGCGTTTCCTTCAGCAACCTACCTGTAGGGAAATATGAATTTAAAGTAAAAGCTATCAATGGCACTTCTGAATCTAAAATAAAGACAGTGATCATTAATATACATCCGGCATGGTACAATTCCGGTCTGGCATGGGTTATCTATACATTAATCATTATCAGTATAATAGCCATCTTTGTACACCAAGCTAAAGAAAAATACAGAGTAAGACAGGAGATGCTGAGACACAAGCATTTAGAAGAAATCAATGAAAGTAAGCTACAGTTCTTCATCAATATTTCTCACGAAATCAGAACCCCGATGTCTTTAATCATCAGTCCATTACAGAAATTAATCTCTACAGATAATGACAGCGAAAGACAGAAAAGCTACTCTTTAATAGAGCGTAACGCACAAAGAATCTTAAACCTGATTAACCAACTGATGGATATCAGAAAGATAGACAAGAACCAGATGAAACTGAGCTTCACAGAAGTAGATTTAATCAGCTTTATCAATGATATAAAAAACACGTTTGCATATCAAGCAGCTGCTAAAGGAGCTAAATTAAATATTATAACCCAAATGGAGAGCCTGAAAATATGGCTGGACCCTAACAACTTTGATAAAGTAATTTTTAATTTACTCTCAAACTCTTTCAAACATATCCAGAATGAAGGAGAAATCAACATCTATATAAACTCCGTCAATGACTCTTCAAATGTTTATCCACTGAACAACTATGCAGAAATCATTATCGAAGACAATGGCACCGGCATAAAGGAAAGTGAGATGGAACGTATTTTTGAAAGATTCTACCAGATAAGCGATGACCGATCACGAAGCAAAGGAACCGGAATCGGACTCCATCTATCTATGTCGCTCGTAAAAATGCATCATGGCACTATCACCGTCAAAAACAATGAAAACAAGCCGGGATGCAGTTTTACCATCCATGTGCCATTAGGATGCAGCCATCTCTCAACAGAAGAATTAAGTCAGAATACGAATCAACACGTTTCAGAACAATCATCCATGGAGGATCAGCCGCTGCAACATATTCCGGCTCCTATTGAAGGAGATGAAAATAGCGAAGAGGGAACTAAAAAAGTCACCAGAAAAAAGCATTCCATACTGATAGTGGAGGATGAAGATGAAATACGAAATTATCTGATTACTGAATTAGGTAATCATTTCCGTGTATCCAGCTGTAGTAACGGAAAGGAAGCACTTGAGTTCATCAGGCAGCACATGCCCGATCTGGTTCTCAGCGATATCATGATGCCTGAAATAAACGGCATCACATTACTACGGAAATTAAAACAGAACATCAAGACCAATCATATTCCTATTATTCTTCTTACCGCCAAAAACAGTGAGAAAGATTACATAGAGGGACTTTCTTTGGGAGCTGATGCCTATATAGCCAAGCCTTTCAACCTGGATATTTTAATAACCACCATTGAAAATCTAATTAAAAACAGAGAAATATTACGTAACAACTTTAGTGGAAAACAAGAACAAGATGCCAATATTGAAGTCGCACAACCTCAATCTGCAGACGAAAAACTGATGCAGAAGGTTTTGAAGGCAATCAATAAGAACCTGAACAATCCTGACTTGAATGCGGAAATGATTGCAGCAGAGGTAGGTATAAGTCGTGTACATTTATACAGAAAACTGAAAGAACTGACTAACCAGTCTACCCGGGATTTCATCAGGAACATCAGACTGAAACAAGCAGAAATCCTGCTGAAATCAGAAAAGAATTACAACATGTCTGAAATAGCTCAATTGGTAGGTTTCAACAATACGACCTACTTCTCTAACGCGTTTAAAGAATTGTATGGCGTATCCCCCAGCAAATACATGGAACGCTGCAAGGAAAAAGAAAACGAAGAAAAGGAAGAAGCATAACAAAAAAGAGCCGAGAAGAATAAAAACTCCCGGCTCTTCCATACATAATGAAGACTGTTTGCTACAAAAACTCAATGGCTCAGTTTCCAGTAATCAAAGTAAGCCAGATTCCTCATAGCCTTTCCCTTAAAGATAAAATACAAGTCGTGCACGCCTGTTACCTGCGGAATCTGCTTTTCAACAAGTTTCCAACGGTCACTTCCTCCTGTGCGTGGTACCTTCAGTTCTGCCAGTACCTGCCCTTCCAACCCGTCAAGACGTACTTCCATGACAATATCAGCATTGTGGGTTGTAGACAGACGCGCCAGGATACGAGAGGGAGCCTTTTCTCCGAAATCGACATCGCGTACTTTCATATAAGCTCCATCTGCTAAGGCTGTAATAAAGACTCCTACCTGAGGATTATAAGCGCTCTTCATCTTTTCTGACCATGCCATTGTTTCCGCTTCCACCTTCTGGTACGGACAAAGAGGTTTTAAACTCTTCGTAACACCCTCTTTCACCATCTTCATGCAAGGAATTTTTCCATCAGACTGGAAATCAAGTTCCCTAACACACACAGAACGAGTAAAGCCACTTCCACCAGGAAGAGAAGCATCGTGATAAAACAAATAAGTTTTTCCTTTGAAATCGGCAATTCCAGGATGATTGGTAAAACTTCCTCCTTCTGTAGCCATCAAAGTACCTCCATACTTCCACGGGCCTTCCGGACTTTCAGCTGTAGCATACGCTAAATGTTCAGGAACCGGTCCTCCAGCATAAAAGAGGTAATACATTCCCTTACGTTTATACAGCCACGGAGCCTCTTCATACAAAGTAGGACGTTGTGGATCTCCCTCCCTGCGTCCAAAAGCTTCCGGCTTCATCGGTACCGCATGTATCTCCCCTTTATAAGATATCATATCCTTATTCAGCTTCACATAATAGCAGTTCGGATTTCCCCAATAAAGATAAGCCTGTCCATCTTCATCAATGAAGACCGTAGGATCTATATTGCCATAATCAGCTCGTACCAAAGGAGCTCCTATCGGATCATAAAAAGGCCCGTAAGGACTATCAGCCACAGCTACTCCAATAGCCGTTTCACCTTTACGGTCCGTCACAGGTACATACATATAAAATTTACCGTCACGTTCAATACACTGGGCAGCCCATGCATCTCCACCTGCCCATTCAAATGTCTTGAATGACAAAGGAGTGGGATGTTCGGTCCAGTTCACCATATCATCCGTGGAATAAAGTTTCCAGTCGTTCATGGTAAACCACGTAGAACCGTCTTCATCGTGACTTGTATAAAGGTACAGCTTGTCATTGTATACCATAGGAGCCGGATCAGCCGTATAAGATGTTTGGATAATGGGGTTTTGTGCATTTACTGCCAAACCAGACAACAAAACCACTCCCTGCATAATTCTGCACCATCGAATATTTAGTAAAGACAACTTTATATCTTTTCTTAAAATCTTTTTTATCATATATACTCTATTTATGCTGTAAACTAATATCAGAATTTCCAATAATCCAATTCAAATAAATCCTTATTATTCTCTCCTTCAAAACTAAGGTACAAATCATGTATGCCACTGACCGCATTGACCTCACAAGAATAAAGTTCATACTTAGATGTTTCATTTCCCTGCGGTATATTCACGTTTCCCACAATCTTTCCATCCGGAGCATCCAAACGAATTTTCAGATTTCCTCCCTCAAGAGGCAATGCGGAAACTTCAAAACGGCGAGCTTTATTCTTTCCAAAGTCTACTCCACGTACACAGATGTACTCTCCATTGTTCACGTCTACCACCGAAAGAGACTTATCTGCATTCGGAACTGTTTTCAATCCATATCCCCAAGCCATAGTTTCAGCTTCTACCTTACGGAACGGATTAAAAGTACCGATCTGCTCCAGCTTGGTATCCGCCCAATAAGGTACTTCTTGAATAGTACCATCTTCATTATAGTGCATTTCTGCCACTGATACCGAACGGCGTTCATAGTGAGTATTCGTTTCCAGTTTTAACAAATCATAATTCAACCCAAAGACATACGATTTCCCCTTATAATCCATAATACCAGGATGATTGCCTCTTGTTCTTTCCGTAGGACGCATAATGTATCCTTTCGTTTTCCATGGCCCTGTAGGACTATCACTCATTGCATACCCTATTCCCTCCGGACAACAGGTAGAAGCAAAAGCCAAATAATAATGTCCATTACGTTTATAGAACCACGGACCTTCCTGATAATGCTCCGGAGTTTCTTTTAGCTTTACAATATCTCCTGAATATGAAATCATGTCTTCATTTAATTTCACATAATAACAATTGGGATTTCCCCAATACATATAAGCTTGCCCATCCTCATCGATGAACACGGTAGGGTCAATATCATCCCAATGTTCTTTCTGCCATACAAGAGGCTTTCCAAGAGGATCCTTAAATGGTCCATAAGGACTGTTGGAAACAAGCACACCGATTCCATTTCCATGAATCGGACAATACATATAAAACTTACCATTGCGCTCAACTACCTGTTCAGCCCAAGCTCCATTATCACGCTTCACCCAATCAAAGCTCTTGAGAGAAGCAACAACCCCATGATCAGTCCAGTTAACCATATCGGTAGAAGTATACAACAACCAATCCTGCATTTTAAACCCTTCGGCATCATCTTCATCATGCGTCGTATAAAGAAATACCGTATCATTGTATACCATCGGTGCCGGATCGGCAGTATATTTCGTTTGAATAATAGGTCGTTGAGCATTTACATTCAGACTATTCAACAGTGCACAACCACCACACAGTAACAAAATCTTGCTAATATTCATAATATTCAATATTTAAGTTTATCAAATTCATTTCACTTTACCCACCTAAAGAATCAAATCTTTTTTATTCATGATTACTTCCGGGTAATCACTACACCTCCATTTTTAGGAATAGAAAGATTCAAAGTCTGTTTCTTGTTGATAACCTGTTCCTTGACTGAGCCTGCCAGTTTATCATTATCTTCATACAAATTGACGATTTCTCCTGCTGCAAACAAAGTTGAAACATCTATCTTTAATTTAATAGTTTCATCCTGTGCATTAATTCCTGCCACGTACCATTTACCAGCATGTTTACGTGCCATCACAATATATTTTCCAGGATAACCGTCTATAAACTTCACCTCATCCCAAGTAGTAGGCACTTTTTTCATGAAATCCACGGCCCAAGCTGGAGCGTCAGTCAGGTTATTAGGTGCCAATGCAAAATGCTGTACCGGACTCTGAAACAATACTGCCGTAGCCAATGCAAACACATCGGACGTAACTCTCATCCGTCCCCCCGGTTCATTTTTCGCATTATAATATTTGTTCAAAGTACTTCCTCCGAAATCCATACTCCCAATCGTATTACGAACAAACGGATGGATACATGCATTGAATGCTTCTGCATCGCAGCTTCCCTGAGAGAAATTCATGTTTTCACTGGCCAATACCGCTTCACTGGCCGCATAATTAGGATACATACGTTCCCATCCACGCGGAATGGTACATCCATGAAAAATAACCAACAGTCCATAATCGTTTGCGTCAGCTAAAATGTCTTCATAAAGCTGCATGGTGACCTGCTTGTCACTACCTATGAAATCGACCTTAATACCTTTGATACCTATACGTTGCATCCATTTCATTTCTTTCCGACGCTCAATGATATTACTCATTTTTCCAAGAGGTCCTTGAGGGGCATCATTCCAGTATCCATTGGAGTTATACCACAAATATAGCCCTACATTCTTCTGTTTGGCGTAGGCAGCCAGCTCTTCTATCTTATCATAACCTACCTGTGTATCCCAAAGCGCATCTACCAGCACCGTACGATATCCCATAGCTGCACAAAAATCTACATAACGCTTTTGGTCATCCATATTCATACTGGCATCTCCGGCAATAATCCAGCTCCAAGTTCCACAACCGTATTCTGCGGTATAGTCTTTCGACGGTTCATATAACGGCTCTACCACATCAAACGGTACAGTTGTTTCTACAATAGGAGCCAGTGTAGAACCCAAGGTTATAGTACGCCAAGGAGTCTTACCCGGCAATGCAATTCCCGGAGAAATCGTGCCATTGCCGTTAAATTCACCTTCCTGCGGAAAACCAATGGTATACAACCCATCTTCATGCCCCATCAAACGACTACCGCAATAATAACTGTTTACTCCAGTTTCAGAAATTAAAATCCAACCTTTATCTGAATTTTTAAACAAGCAAGGGAATGTATATCCTTCTCCCCAACCATTTTTTCCCATCGTATCATCTACTGTATATGGAGTTTCATAGCTGGGAGAAGTTCTGGCGAAACCACCCATCGGTCCGCTTTGTGGACATAAGAAAGTAGTCGTACCTTCCGGCATGACAAACCCCGTAGTTTCCTGCTGTATCACACAGCACAAAATATCCTTCTTAGGATAAACGGTATATCTAAAGGCCACGTCATTATTACTTACCCGAAATTCCACATCAAAAGCAGTTCTCCCTTCTTTTGTAAATGGAACGACTACTGATTCAGCCGCATACTCCACCTTACTTTTTTTTATGTTCGGTAAACGGTAGTTCTTCCGGATAGAGGTCTCCTTGATTTCACTACCGAGTGATAAAGAAGATGTAAAATCACCAATAGTGGTCTTCATACCCAACGGAGATTTCTCAATAAAAGTTACTCCATCATAGAATACCTGATAAGAAGGAATTCCACCTTCATCTGACACTACTACCTTCAAACGTCCATCAGGACTCAGCACCTCTTTTTCACTTGCATATAAACTTGTCATACAAATCAACGCAGTAAACGATGACAATAATACACGTTTTATCATAGACATTAGTTTTATTGTTTATGTTTCCCTTTTAGTGCAGATAAAACGACTAAAAGGGAAACGTAATATTACACATCATTCTGTAAGCAGGCGCAACATAAAGAATTCACCAACCACACTATTTTCTCACTTTTCTTTTATCAGATTCTCGGCTGCAAAACCTGTTCTATTATTTCTTTATATGCTGATAGTTAAAGAAGTCGATATCAACAAAACCACCCAGACTCTTTGTCGCATAATTAAACAAAGCAAACTTAGTGCCCATAAAGAAACGACGATAATCAAAAATCATCTTAAAATCAGTTCCGATTTTCTTCCAGTCTTTATTATCGTAACTATAATAGAATGAAGCTATATCCTTATTCAATCTGAAGTCCCCATCCAAACGAAGGTATATCACATCCGATGTCAATTCTACCTTTTGAATTTCATTTCGATCAATACCTGTCACAGACTTATTATTATCATCCAATTTGACACTTTCTGTTTTCATGGTCAAATACTTTCGGCTTCCTTGACAAGTGACAGCTAAAATACCAGCATCTCCATTAAATGCACTCAGTCCGGCCACATCACCATCCTTCATGCCCGAAAGATCCATACAAACCACTCCAGAACATTTCGGCCCTTCCATACGCTGAGTTAAAGTATTAGGTGCCACAAACAAATTATCCACAACTCGTCCGGTCGTCAACCGTAAATATCCCTTACGTGCATTCAATGACCAACATTCATTCATCGGATTATGATTCCACTGCCAGTTCAATTTTAGCTTTTCGCCACTAAAATCATCACTCACTACCAATCCTTCAGAAGAATATCCTTGTACAGGCTTAGACATTGTAGCCGGCACATGTCCATTTTCATCTCCCAACATCGGCCAGCCGTCTACCCATCGACAAGGCATCACAGTCAACACACGACCTACCCCATTACGATCCTGAAAAATAACTCCATACCAATTTCCTTTTCCATCATCTACAATCGTACCTTGTGCCACGTACGGAAAACCAGCAAATGCATCTTCCAATATCACCTTTTTCTCATAAGGACCGGTAATTTTATCTGCCCGGTAACATACTTGTCTGCGTTTACCTCCTCGAGGCCATGAAATCATCAGCAAATAATACTTCCCATCGTGTTTTATCACCCTACTACCTTCCAGTAAAGCATTTTCCTCTTTATCTCTTTCGAATATCTTCATATCCACACCTCCCGGCATGACATCACTCAAATCCGGCTTCAGTTCACGCAACTGTCCGGTACCATAAAAGATATAAGCTTTCCCATCGTCATCAAAAAACAAAGATGCATCATGAAAATGAGGAATACGTGACGACAATGTCCATCCCTTTTTAGGGTCAGAAGTAGTATACACATATCCTTTGTAAGGGGTGTCATTCGGAGAAAAATAAGCATAATATGTTCCATTATGGTAACGCAAAGAAGTAGCCCACTGGCCACGTCCATATACAGTTCCTTCTTTCAAGTCATAATTCGGTTTATCATCCAACCGATCATACAGATAACTTACGATTTCCCAGTTGACCAAATCTTTTGAGTGCATGATCGGCGCTCCCGGAACCAAATGCATGGTTGTACTCACCATATAAAAGTCATCCCCTACACGTATCACATCCGGATCAGGAACATCTGCCCAAAATACAGGATTAGAGAAAGTTCCATCTCCATTGTCACCACACTGGGCATTGACTACGTCAGGGCACACGCCTCCCATAGCCATTAACAGACAAGCTAGCAAAAAGTGTTTTTTCATGATTTTATTCTATTATAAATGATTCATTCTGTTAATTCTTTACTTTGCATACACGACATACCGCTTTCCCGGTTCTGTTTTCAAGTCATATTCATAGATTCTCTTTAGTTCAGGCTTTTCCGGATTCGAGAGTTTCTTCGATATTAAAGGTGAAGCAACTTCAGCCTGACAAAGTAATTCATTCGGACAATCCCCTGAAGCACGCTTCAAACCTTTGCCTTTCAAAGGAATATACGACCGTAAACGTATAGTTCCACCTATCCGCGAATAAATTACAGCCTTGGTAAGATGCACATTTTTCCAATCCATATCTACGACAAAACCTCCTCGTGCTACCAAGCCTTTTACATTTCCATCCTGCCATTCATCAGGTACGGCTGGAAGTAAATGCACTGCACCATCATGACTCTGCAAAAGCATTTCTGCCACTCCTGCTGTAAAGCCAAAATTTCCATCTATCTGAAAAGGTGGATGTGCATCAAACATATTGGGATACGTACGCCCTAAAGGATACTTACCTGCCAGACTGTCGCAAGGTAACAATGAAAGCATATTCCGAATGATATTATACGCATGATTTCCATCCAGCATACGTGCCCAGAAATTAATTTTCCAACCAATACTCCAGCCCGTAGCCATATCACCTCTTTGCAGCAATGTATTTTTAGCAGCCTGAAATAATTCTGGATGCCGGTAAGGAGAAATCTGATTACTTGGATACAGTCCATACAAGTGAGATATATGACGATGCTGGTCTTTCGGGTCATCCACATCTTCCAGCCATTCCTGAAGCTGATTATATTGTCCTATTTGCATAGGAGGCAACTGACTTATCAGAGACTGAAGAGAATCACAATATGCCTTGCTATCCCCTATAATCCGTGCAGCACGAAGAGTATTGCTCAATGCATCAAAAGCTATTTGGTTATCCATCGTGCAACCGGCTACAATTGATACTCCGTTCGGTCCATGTTCCGGAGAGACAGAAGGTGCAGTCACTCTCCAACCATATCGAGGATGCTTAGTCATAAATGACAAGAGGAAATCAGCCGTACCTTTCAACACAGGATAATATTCACGAAGAAAATTCTTATCACCCGAATATAAATAATGCTGCCAAAGATGTTGAGCTACCCAGGCTCCTCCATTAGGCCACATACCCGCATCGGCAAAATCCACCGGTCCGGCAGCCCGCCAGATATCCGTATTATGATGTGCCACCCATCCTTTAGCTCCATATAACACACGAGCTGTTTCTTTACCTGTTACGGAAAGTTCATGCGCCATTTGAAAAAATGGCACATGAGTTTCCGACAAGTTAGTCACCTCTGCCGGCCAGTAATTCATCTCCGCATTGATATTAATTGTGTACTTACTATCCCAGGGTGCATATAAATCCTTATTCCATATTCCCTGAAGATTAGCCGGCTGACTGCCTGGCTGCGAGGACGAAATCAACAAATAGCGCCCATACTGAAACATCAACGCAGCCAGTGAACAATCTTTTACCTTATTGAATTCGTTAATACGTACATTCGTTTCCTTCTTTGAAAATTCCGAAGATGGCAAATGTAAAGCCACTCTTCCAAATTGCGCAGAATAAATCGCCTTATGCTCGTCGTACAACTTTTTATTCTGTTTATCCCACGCCCCTTCAATGGCACAGCGTGCTTTAGCGTATGCATCTCCCGACACATCCTGATAATTCACAAAATTAGTTGCCGCACTGAGAAAAACGGTAGCCGAAGATGCACCTCTGACAGACAAGCGTCCATCTTTACATTCTATTTTTCCATCCGATTTCACACGCATCATAACCACCGCATGAAGTGCAGCTGGAATACCTTCATGCTCTGCTCCGTTACATTTCATTATAAGATAGTCTCCTTCGCTCTTTACCTCTGAAGTCAGCGGACAAGCATATCTCAAATCCACATCCAATTTCTTATTACCTTTATCTGTCGCCATTTCTACAACCATGACGTTATCAGAAAAAGACGTAAATACCCGACGGGTATATTCCACACCATCACACCGAAAACGTACTGAAGCCGTAGCATCTTCTAAATTCAAATCACGATAATAAGAATCAATCTTTCCCTCACAATTGAAATCCATCAAAAGACTCCCCAATGTCAAATAACGCATTCCATGATGCGATGTCATAAATTTTTCATCCAACAGCGTTCTGGCTTCCAAATTTTTATTCTCAAATATAAGCCGTCTTACCTCATCCAGATAGCCTGAAGCACCAGCTCTGTTATTGCTATATGGACCGCCGGCCCAGAATGTTTCTTCATTCAGTTGAATTTCTTCGTGATTTATTCCACCAAACACCATTCCTCCCAAATGTGAATTACCTACAGGCAATGCTTCCCACCAATTACGTGCCGGAGCAGAGTACCACAACTTCAAATCCCCTGCACTGTTGGCAAACACACCCAGAATCGAAGTCGCCAGAAACACACATACGTACAGAAATTTCTTCATAGATGCCTATTCTTACAGTGATTATTTACTGAATGTTCCTGAAACAAAAGGCAGACACCTGTATAAAGCAGAATGCCAATATTCCCAATCGTGTCCGCCGTCTCTTACCCTAAACTGACACGGTATTCCCGCTTTGCGCATGGCCTGAAAGAACTCGATATTTCGGTCAAGCAAGAAATCGTCATCCCCACAATCCACAAACCATCTCACTGATTTCAGTGCCTGAATCGTACCTGCATCTGCATCCGTCACACGCTTGATACAACTCCGTTCTATCACAGTTCGTGTCAAAATAGCCAGTTTACTATCCGGATTATCAAAACGAGCTGCTCCTTCTTCGGGAATTGACATCAACGCACTCATCGCATACACCGAAGCAAACTTATCTGCATGCCACAACCCATAGCCGGTAGCACCTCCACCTCCCATGGACAATCCAGCTACTGCACGATTCTCCTTATCCCCAATAACGTGATATTTATTTTCTACATAAGGCAGGAATTCCTCAAAAAAGAAATCTTCATAAAGCCAGCCAGGCATATTAAAGAAACCATTCCATATTTCCTTGTAAATATCACCACCAGCATCAGGCATCACAATAATCATCTCACGAGCTTCCTGTGAATATATCAAACGGTCGGCCACCTCCTGCACATGTCCGCGCCATACCCAGTCTTGATTAATTTGCGACATTCCATGAAAAAGATAAAGCACCGGATATTTTTTTCCCGGAACTTCTCCATAAGATGGAGGAAGATACACCGAGCATGTTCTTTCTGTATTTAACTTCTTACTGAAAATTGTATCATTTACTACTCTGCTACGCGAAAATAACGATACGGGTATAAAGCATAAAACCCATAAAGCAATAAAAAAAGAATGTTTATCCATAGACTTAAAATTTAATCCATACAAAAATACGCACCAAGCATACAAATTACAATAAATTACGTTACCAGGACTTTCGTTCACGTTACACATAAGCGATATTGCATTTACAAAACGTACATTTTACATATACTCATATTACATTCCCATTTATATCAAACTAATAAACAAGAATTTACATAATCACGTATCCTATCGGAAAGAAAACAGTATCTCGTAACATAGAATAAAAGATATGCAACATGCCGTCACACCTACCCCACACAAAACAAGTAAATTTGCCAATGAAAGATTACATAAATACTTCATTTAACCAACACAATCATTCTATTATTTACAACTAATTATTTAATCATGAAAAATCAATTTAAATTACTCACATTGGGAACACTAAGCCTCATCGCTGCCTCGTGTGGAAACAAGGTAACGATGCCCGATCCGGGTACTCCAGTGTTCACACAATTTACCTACACGGGGAAAGATGTAGTATATGAAAAGAACCCGCTGGCAGAAGGAGAGTTTTATAATCCTATACTACAGGGATGTTACCCTGACCCCAGCATCTGCAAGAAAGGAACCGACTATTACCTGGTATGCTCCTCTTTTGCCATCAACCCCGGAGTACCCATTTTCCATTCTACGGATTTAGTAAACTGGAAACAGATAGGACATGTGCTCGACCGCCCTTCACAATTAAAAGTAGAAGATTCTGGAATCAGTGCAGGTATTTACGCTCCGACTATCCGGTATAATCCACACAATGATACCTTCTACATGATTACAACTCAGTTCTCAGGGGGAATGGGAAACATGATTGTGAAAACCAAAGACCCGATGAAAGGCTGGAGCGATCCTGTCAAATTAAATTTTGAAGGCATTGACCCCGACATCTTTTTTGATGACAACGGAAAGGCCTACATTGCTCACAACGATGCACCCGAAAAGCCGTTATACGAAGGACACAGAGTAATTAAAGTTTGGGAATACGACCTGGAAAAAGACCAGATTATTCCGGGTACAGACAAAGTTGTAGTGAACGGAGGAGTAGATTTGTCTAAAAAACCTATCTGGATAGAGGCGCCACATCTTTATAAAAAAGATGGAAAATACTACCTGATGTGTGCAGAAGGAGGTACCGGAGGCTGGCACAGTGAAGTAATCTTTATCAGTGACAATCCACAAGGCCCTTTCAAGCCTGCGCCTGAAAATCCAATCCTTTCACAGAGACATCTGCCGGCTGAACGTCCGTTCAAAGTAGACTGGGCTGGCCATGCCGATTTGGTGGAAGGTCCCGACGGACAATACTATGGTGTATTTCTTGCCATCCGCCCGAATGAAGAAAACAGAGTAAATACCGGACGTGAAACCTTTATCTTACCCGTAGACTGGAGTGGCACTTTCCCTGTATTCAAAGGCGGTCTGGAGCCTATCCAGCCTAAACTGGTTATGCCACAAGGTGTAAAGAATGAAACTGGAAAGAACGGATATTTCCCCAACGGAAACTTTACATTTACAGAAACTTTCACCGGAAGTTCACTTGATTACCGCTGGGTAGGAGTCAGAGGGGCCAGAGAAGGATTCATTTCTACTACTGCAGAAGGGCTAACAATTACACCTTACGAAACCAATATCAAGGCAGCTCTTCCTACTTCGACATTGTTCTATCGCCAGCAGCACCTTAATTTCACGGCTACCACTACCCTGAAGTATGTGCCTCGTACAGAAAAAGACCTCGCTGGAATCACTTGCTATCAAAGCGAAAAATTCAACTATGTATTTGGGGTAACAAAAAAAGCAGAAGATAGCTATATCGTACTGCAACGTACTGAAAAGGGAGAATCTTCAACCATTGCCAGCGAAAAAATTGAAGGAAACACTCCAATCAGTCTGCGTGTCACAGCAGAAGGAGATAAATACACATTCAGCTACTCTGTAAAAGATAATAACTACCAGACCGTAGGAGGAACCGTTTCCGGAGATATTCTTTCTACCAACGTAGCCGGTGGATTTACCGGTGCGATGATTGGTTTATATGCTACCACTTACAACGATGCGGAAGCTTTATAAGTTGCTTCTCACTTATATCTAAATAAAAAAGTCTGTCATTACATCCTCTTAGGATAATGACAGACTTTTTATTTAAAACTCTCTCAACTACTGATCATTGAGGAAAAATAATCTGATAACGACCACTTAAGTGCATAAACGCAAACAAACGAAGTAACCCATCATAATATTTATCCAGATAGCCGTCTTCATAAGGTTCGTGTTTTGCTTCCCACAGCTGTTTGACAAACTCTTCGCATTTCACATCCGTACAAACCAACGACACCGCCGCAGCTGTGGCCACAAGCCCCAATGAATGACGCAATTGTTTATATTCACCCGCCTGCAAGACTTCCTTCACCGGACTTCCATCTACATTATACTGGTCTTTAAAATCATAAAGTCCCTGGCCATACAGAAAATTCTGTATTTTATTTCCATACTCCTGCTGCCATTCTCTGTCTGCACATACCCAAGAATAATCCAGAGCAATATTCATAGGTACCCGCCATGAATCAAAACGGAAGGCATCTCCTATTATCCCATCTGAATGCAACAAAGAACCGTCATAGTTATTATAATCAGGATTTAAGCCAGTCACTGGATGAATACTCTTATGCAGGTACTCACGACTTCTCTCGGCACACTCCCTCCAAAAACGGCTCCTTCCATCATAAGCCCATCTGGCCCACACTTCATAAAAAGCAGGCAAATGATAAGAAGGATCAGTAAATTTCGCACCGAAGTGGGTCGGAGTAAATGCAATCAACTGATGTTCTATATTTATAAATGGGGTTACCGCATCTTTTCCAACCTTTTTCATCGAACAATCTAAAATATTTTGCGCTTCAGCTAAATAATTTATGCCAGATTCATTTCCCCATCTGTTCGACGCAAAAATAAGTGAAGTCACATAATATAGTTCACCATCAGAAGCAGGTCCTTCGGAATTACGAGTTCCGTCCGTCTGACAACTCCAGGCAAAATAACCTTCAAACATGCCTTTCTGGTGCTGCATATACTTCTTACACCATCGCCACAAGCGGTCGAATATATCCTTCCGGTCAAACTGCACGGCAATCATCATTCCATAAGACATACCTTCTGTACGCACATCATGATTCTTCAAGTCACTGATATAAGCCATAGAATCACCGACCTCAAAATAGACTTTATTGGCCCCATAAAATACATCATTAAACACTTCTTCCAGTTTCGCATCAATTTCGACCTGAGAATAGCCCATTTCAGCGAAAAAGTTTCTATACTTATGCGTTTCAAAAGCACCCGCTGACCATGGAACAGCATCAAAACCTATCCAGTCAATTTCCACGGAAGCCCCCTTCTGCAGAGAGACCCGTATATCGCTGACTCCCACCGGAGCCTTTTCCACACATGCCTTTACCACACACCAGTCTTTGCCTGCAGGAATCTTTACAGTAGCTATATCTTCATCATCCGCTACAATTTTCACCACCCCACCTTTATCCGAATTCACACGCATTTTCACTTCTTGCACAGGCTGAGAACCAAAGTCCACACGGTTGTACTGAACCCACGATTTTATTTTTTCCAACCGGCACTTCCAACCTTCGAACTTATTTTCATCATTGACAAAGGAAACAGAGGCTCCTTTTTTACTGATTGCGCTATACCGGTCAATCTGTATTTTCATACGCGCATCCGTAATCCCGACTCCGCGTAAAGTAGGCTTTACTTTCACAATCGTTCCATCAGAATTAAAGGTTAAGGAATCAATACGAACAGAACGCCGCTTATCAGCTTCAGGAGAAAAGTCATTATGATGATAAAAAAGATACCACTGTCCATTATATTCCACAATTGAATGATGATTTGTCCAACATCCAGTGGGAGACTCATCCATAATAATGCCTTTAAATTCAAATGGGCCTGAAGGTGAATTTCCCATTGCGTATGCCAATGTCTCCGTCTTATCCTTCACCCAGGGAAAAGTAAGGTAATACTTTCCGTTTCTTTCAAATACAAACGGGCCTTCCTTAAATCCCTCAGGAAGCCCTTCTATCAGAACTGGAGCAGAAGCCAACTCCTTCATATTATCTTTTAACTTTGCCATACGCAGACCATTCCCGGCCCAATAAATATATGCACTTCCCTGTTTATCAATCAACACACACGGATCAATTCCCTGTATGCCTTCTATGGGCTTCCAGTCTGGCATGAATGGTCCGTAAGGAGTATCCGACACTGCAACTCCCACGGAAAAGCCTTTCATATTTTTAGGTTTTGCAGGAAAATAAAAATAATATTTTCCATTCTTGTACACACAGTCTGGAGCCCACATGGAATAGGACTCTGAATCCACCCATGGGACATTGTTTTGTGAAAGAATTACCCCATGGTCTGTCCAATCTACCAAATTTTGAGAGGAATATACATGATAATCTTCCATACAAAACCAGTCTTTAAGACGCTCAACCGGACTTTTTATGTCATGTGACGGATACAAATAAATTTTCCCATCAAACACACGGGCTGTAGGGTCAGCCGTAAAAGAATGACTAATAATAGGATTTTGTGAATAGGTCTTTAGAATAACCAAAAACAATGTCACTATACCCCAATATAGATGCCTCATAAATATAGTATTAGGTTATAAGTAAAAACAAGAAAAAGGAGCCGCCCCTAAAAAGGGCAGCTCCTTTCTCAAAACATGTCACGATTAATTAGCGGAGTTTCCATGCATATTCGTATTGGTAGAAAGTTCCGTAGAAGGTATCGGCAGACGTAAATGACGCGAATAATCAAATACCTGGGTACCTGTCAGATTGGTCTGTTCCACCTGAAGCGCATTTTTATTTTTCAAGTTATCCAGCATGATACTCTGGTCAGGATCATTCGGATTATTGTACCATCTCATCAGGTTAAAGAACCGCCAGCCTTCCCAATATAACTCTACAGAATATTCATGTTTCAACGCACGACGCAGAGAATTGATTTCCATCCCTTTACAGATAATCGTCCCATCTTCTCCTTTCACTTCTCCTACAGTCGGATGATCAGCGATAAGCTCATCTACATCAGGTAAAGCATTAAAACTCAAGTAAGGCTTGCCCTTGTCGGCCAATGTATTGTTTTCGGCCACCGTATTGTTAGTCGCACGTTTACGCACCTCATTAATATAATATCTTGCCTCCAGGCTATTTTCTCCTTCTGTCTCAATGCAACATTCGGCATACATCAGCAGAATATCTGAATAACGAATCAGACGGTCGTTGATACCACTCCGCAAGTCAGCTTCATACTGGTCTTTACTGTATTTTCGACAACCAAACCATTTTCCCCTCCATTCAGCAAAAGTATCAACCTTTTTATCTTTATCCCAATTATAGAACAGCTTATCATAACCAATCCAGATGACAGGTGCATTGACATCATCACTATTTAAATCTTTTCCCCCAAAATCACAACCATTCGGGATATACATACCATAGAATGCACGCGGATCAATGATATTCCCATCATCATCACGTTCAAACTCATTGTAGATGGCCAGCGAAGGCATGCCATTCCACCATCTTGTAGATACAGCCGAGTTGGGTGCCGTAATTTCAATAATACGCATGGTGTTCTGACCTGTGGTTACCCAACTGTTAATATCACCAGGAGCTGCCGGATTAAATCCTGCCGTTTCTCGGCTCTCACAGAATTGCACTTCAAATAATGACTCCTTGTTATTTTCATTCTGATCGGTGAAATTATCTCGATAATTATGTATCAATTCATATTGGTCGCTATCAATAATCTGCCACAATACCTTCTTAGCTGCCGCCCAGTCAGCATCACCGGCTTTAGCTGTTCCATCCAAAATGGGACGTCCCATATACGTCTTTGCTAAGAAAGCAAGGGCAGAGCCTCTGGTGGCACGACCATTATCATCGGGATTGGTGTGATGCCACGGTAACAAATCGGCTGCATCCTTGAAGTCCTGTACCATGTTTTTGTAAATTTCACCAGGAGCGGCAGGGGGCAACAAGTAATCGCTCCCATCGGTCTTAGTAACATAGCTGCGGTCAGGAATCTCATCACCCCAAAAATATACTAAATAGAAACGGCTGAGACCGCGCAAGAAAATGGCCTCACCGCGCAAACGGTCGTACAGAGCCTTATCTTCCGTATTATTCAAATCGAAAGCCCCGTCCTGATTGATTTCCAATTTTTCAAGAGCCAGATTAGCCGCATACTGCATAGTGTACAAGTCCTGATAGGTAGCAGAAAGACTTCCTAAGTCAGCATTTGCCGTGTACATGGCAAGACGAGCCGTTTCCGGTTCACCTGCTTGCGCACCGCTCGTAAAGACATATTCATCACTACGGGCATTCAGCATGAAGGGCATCCAACGAGCCCATCCTCCCCCACGCTGTAGCATGTTATAGGCTCCATTAACCGCATAGGTCAGGTGTTCTTTCGTATTGTAATAATTAGCTTCACTGTCAGCAGAAGGATTAGTGAAATCCATGTCTGGTTGGCAAGCGGTCAAAGAAATCAGTGCTGTTCCCAGACAGATTCTCATATATTTTTTGATTCGTTTCATAATGAGTCCAATTTTTTTAATGAATGAAGTCTTTAGAAAGTCAACTGTACGCCGGCAAAAAATTCACGGTTTGCCCAGTAAGTATCTTCCCCAGAGTAATAATAAGCACCGTCCACACCACGATTCAGCGTGGAACCATTGTTCGGAACCTGTGGGTCAAACATGGAATAGCCTGTGATAGTAAACGGATTTTTCACACCCATGTACAGACGCAAGGATTCCACATGAATCTTTGAAAGCAAATTTTTGTTGAATGAATACCCCAGCGTGATACGATTACAACGGAAATAAGAACCATTTTCAATGAAGTAATCAGACGCATTAGTATGGTTACCGTTCGGGTCATTCAGTACGGCACGTGGCACGTCCGTATTCGTATTGGCAGGCAGAGTAATAGTCTCACCGCCGGCTGTGGTAAAGGTCACTTCTTCGGCACGGAAGCGATTTGTCATATCTGCCATTTGGTTTTTAGCTGCATAACCGCCCATCAGTTCGTTCTTCCAGTTGTTGTAAATCTGGTTACCAAAATCACCCTGCCACAACATAGAGAAATCAAAACCCTTATATTCAGCCGAGATGTTTAAACCGAAAGAACAGTCAGGCAAAGAAGAACCGATAAAGGTTTTGTCTTCGTCAGAAATTTTACCGTCTCCGTTCAAATCCACATATTTGATATCACCGGCCTTGGCAGATTCCTGCAAACGCTGTCCATCTTTGTTGACGTAAGCGGCAGCCTCCGCATCAGTCTGGAACAGACCATCGGTCTTGTATCCCCAGAACTGAGCAACCGGATGTCCTACCATTGTCATGGTCACATTTGCCGTATTCGTGTTACCTCCAGCCAATGATGCGTTGCTACCCAAACTAGTTACTTCGTTGCGGTAGAAAGAAAAATTAGGAGAAATGGTCAATTTCATGTCACCTATCTGCTCACGATACGTAACAGAAAGTTCAATACCCCAGTTTTTCATACTACCTACATTCATGTACATGGAGTTGATATTACCAGTAGAACGTGGTAGCTGAACAGCAAGCAGCATATCAGTAGTTTTGCGATTATAATAGTCGAATACAACACTCAGCTTGTTACTGAACATATCCATATCGAAACCAAAACCGGCATCACGGGTCGTTTCCCAAGACAAGCTAGAATTGGCAAAGTTTTCAATCAGAGGAGCAGGTGCATTAGAGGCAGTTCCGGTTCCGGCTGAGTTAGTTTGTCCATTACCAAAAGTATAATAGCGGTTATCCACCTCCACTACAGACTGGGTATCATAACGTCCTACAGCATTGGCACTACCAATCCAACCCAAAGTAGCACGTAATTTCAAATTATCCAACCAATTGGAGGTAGCTTTCTTCATCCACGGTTCCTCGCTGATTCTCCATCCCACAGAGAAAGAAGGGAAGTATCCCCAACGATTGCCATCAACAAACTTGGAAGATTCATCTGCACGGAAGTTGGCGGTAATCATGTACTTGCTGTTATAAGAATACATCACACGTGCCAGGTAAGAGAAATAAGCCTCATTATACTGCGAACCAGTAACTATCTGACTATCCGGATAGCGGGTTGCAATACCAAAACCACTGTACTCGTTGCTACGTCCCAAAACACCAGTCGACCAACCATCAAACTTTTCAGAAACCATACCCAGCACACCAGACAATGAATGTACATCATTAAATGTTTTATCAAAAGTAAGCAGGTTCTCAATCACTTCGTGACCGCTTCCGCCATAGGTTAAAGTCTGCGAATTATAGGCTTGTCTACCATTAGTTGTTCCTAAATCGTATTCGGGAACGATGGAAGCATCATTATTACGGGCATACGAATAGGTATAAGTCAAGCGGTATTTCAACCAATCGAAAATTTTGAGTTCACCGAAGATACTTCCCATCGCACTGACTGAGCGATTACGGAATTCTTGGTTATGCAGATACCAAATTTGATTATGGATGTCATTACCGTCACGCCCACTATTTCCGGTCAGGAAGAACGTTCCGTCTTCGTTGTACACCGGCAGGTTCGGTGGAGTAATCAATGTATTCATCAAAGAAGCACCGTTATATCCATTGGTGCGGCTGTAATTGGCAAAAACACGTCCACCATACGTAAAGCGACCGACTGTTCCTTCTACATTGGCATAGATATTGTCCACCTTTGCATCGTTCTTGTGCATCTGATCATCGTTGTCAGTATGGGTTGCACCAATACGATAATTGGCATACTGGCCACCGCCACTAATCGAAACATCATACTTCTGGTAATTGGTATTACAGAAATATTCATCCCACCAATCTGTATTTGCCATTGGCTTACTTGGAGTAGACACACCACTCGGAACAGTTGTATTCCACGTTCCATTAGCAATTTGGGCTGCATCAGAAGAGTTATAATACAATTCGTTAACATACACACCGTAATCGTAGGCGTTCATCATGTCCACTTTCTTGGATGGAGTTCCGAAACCGGCATAAGCGTTAAAGCTGATTTTCGGTTTACCTTCCGCACCTTTTTTGGTGGTAACCACAATAACACCATTCGCACCACGAACACCATAAATAGCACATGAAGCAGCATCCTTCAACACCTGAATAGATTCAATTTCATCATCGTTGGGGATGTTCCCAGAAGCATCAATAATTCCGTCAACCACCCACAATGGGTCAGTGCTACCAGTAATAGACCCCGTACCGCGAATACGAATTTTTTCTCCTGACACATTCACACCGGCAGTACTTCCTTGCAATGCATCGGTAATACCTCCCGGAGATTTTAAAACTTCCTTCGGACTCAGGGTAGCAATGGCAGAAGTCAAATCTTCTTTTTTCTGTGTACCATAACCCACTACCACCACATTACCGAGTAACTGTGTATCCTCTGTCAATGTAACGGTCAAATCGGTTTTTCCCGCAACTGAAATTTCCTGCGTTTTATATCCTACAAAAGAAACTACTATAACAGAATTGGAAGGCAAATTTAAAGTAAAGCCTCCTTCAAAGTCTGTAATTGTACCATTGGTTGTACCCTTTTGAAGCACACTTGCACCTATAACAGATTCCCCGGCTCCATCTTTCACAATACCTTTTACGGTAATATTCTGTGACAAAGCCCATAAAGGAATCATACAAAACAACATGAATAGCCATATAAGGCGTAATCTAAATAAGTTTTTCATCATATTTGTATGTTTAATAGTTAATAAATAGTTCATCTCACAATTTCATTCATAGTAATTTCTGTTTTCACAAGAATCTTACAACATAGCTAAAGATTCTGTCGATTATTAACCTTATTAGAAATCAATAAAAATTTGCTATTAAATTCTGTCCAAATCAAAAACCCTATTTCTTATAGAGAAATACATATATGTAATTTCTCACATCAACGGGTGTGTTACCTAAGTATCTCCATTCTTTTTTATTCCAGTGTTCATACGCATTTTTCATTTAAGATTACACATTTACAAATCATTTAACTCTTCGCAAATGTAGTTCTTAATAAAGAAAAAGAATTATACCGTATTACCAACACCTATAGATTATGTTACATCATTACATCGTGTGTAACATTTTCTTTATCTCATGATACATTTAGGCTATACAACATAAAAAAAAGAGGAAAATCCTCCGATAATCCTCTTTTTTCTCAGCCCCTATATATACAAAAAAGGCGTCTTTGTGCTACTTTTCAAACACAAAGGCGCTCGACTCCAAACGCAAGTACATTTCAATTAAAACGCCTTTGCGTTTCAACTAAAACGCAAGTGCATTTAAGACAAAACGCAAGGACGTTTCACATCAAGCGTCCTTGCGTTTTGTTTATACCAAAAACCACCATGGAAAACACTACTCCGCAAGTGTTTTTCCCTTCCTGCGAGAATAAGCCAAATGTTTCGGGCTGCCAATCAGCTGAGCTGTATAAATGCCGGTATGACCGGAGAAAAGGTAAGCTACCACACAAGCTATGCCTAAATAAAGACCTGGCTCTGCCCCGAAAAGTTCAATTCCCATCAGTGTACAAGCAATGGGGGTATTTGTTGCTCCGGCAAACACAGCTACAAAACCAATTCCAGCCAATAGTCCCATCGGAAGGGGTACCACAGCCGACAACGCACTGCCTAAGGTGGCTCCCACAAAGAACAAAGGAGTAACTTCACCTCCCTTGAATCCGACTCCAATAGTGAAGGTGGTAAACAGAATCTTCAGCAGAAAATCATACCACATCTGCTGCTCCGAGAACGAAGCTACAATGGTAGGTACACCCAAACCGATATATTTCGTCGTTCCCATCATCCAGACAGCTGCAGCAATCACAAGCCCTCCTATCAGCGGACGGAAAGGCGGATAACTGATGCGCTTGGCCATTCCTGACCAAAAACCGATGGAACGTGAAAACAGCATGGCTGCCAATCCGAAAAGAATACCTGCGCCAATGGTCCACAACAAATTGGACGCATCCGGGAAAGGAACTTCAGAAACTACATAATGTGTATGCTCCACTCCCCACGCATGACAAACCATGCTGGCCACGGCAGCCGAAAGAAAGCTCGGCAGGATAGCTTCATAGCGCATGCGTCCTACCACAATGACCTCCAATCCAAAAACGGCTCCCGCCAGTGGGGTACCAAACACAGAAGCAAAACCTGCACTGATACCGATAGCTACCATCAGACGATGGTCTCTGCGACGCATACGGAACAGACGGGAAAACTGGTCGGCAATAGCTCCTCCCATCTGTACACCGGTTCCTTCTCGTCCGGCAGAACCACCGAACAAATGGGTTAATACAGTTCCGATATATACTAACGGAGCCATACGGAAAGGAATAATATCATGAGGTGAACGGATTTCTTCAATCAGGTAATTGTTTCCCCGGGAAGCTGTTCCCGCCCAATAATGATACATCAAACCGATAAGCAAACCAGCCACAGGCAAAAGAGCAATTATCCACAGATGATGTTCACGATACTGCGTGGCCCACTCCAGAGATACTAACAGCAAGGCAGAAGCCGAACCTATACAAGCCCCTGACAAAACTGAAAGGAAAAGCCACTTACATAAATAAAGGAGTAAAGGAAGCTGTTCAAACTTCCACCAGTAATTCTGATTTCTTAAAGTCTTCATATTTTTCTAAGTTTTCTTGTATCCATTATCTCAAGTTTTCGCAAAAACCAAAGCCCGAACTCTTTCACACAGCATGGATACAGATATAGCCCTCCCTGCCGGTCCTAAAAAGAGACCTGCTCCGGTAGGAACTATCAGCTACTTCATTAGCGGTTTATCACAGGGAAGTCCCATTCCCTTGATTCGAAAATCGGCTGCAAAGATATAATAAAATCCACAAACATAAAAAAAACTGTTCCCCGACTCTCGTCGGAGAACAGCCACAACACAAACACAAAATAAAACACGACAAAACTACTATGCAAAAATACAACTCCCTGCTTTCATTTCGGATGAAAATCAGCGGCCGTTCATTATCTATATCACATACACAAGAACCACAAGAGCTGTATATTACATGTAACGTTCATAAAATATCTTTAGTTCAGTATTTTTTATTTTATTAAGAATTCAAATTACATGATACCTTTTTCACGGAGGTGAACCTGCCATTTCCATGCAGAACGCAAGGTATCTTCGATAGAAGTTTCAGCTTTCCATCCCAATTCAGAGTTTGCATAAGAAGGATCAGCCCAAACTTTCACAATATCACCTGCACGACGAGGAGCAATCTGGTAATTCAACTTCACGCCGGTAGATTCTTCAAACTTATGAATCAGTTCCAATACAGAAAGGCCACGACCAGTACCCACATTGAATACTTCTACTTTATCTTTCTGCTTGTCTTCCAAAATACGGTTCATGGCAATTACGTGTGCCTTTGCCAAATCTACTACGTAAATATAGTCACGAATACAAGAACCGTCAGGAGTATCATAATCGTCACCGAATACGCTCAATTTTTCACGGATACCCATTGCAGTCTGAGTAAGATATGGAATCAGGTTCTGCGGAACACCGTTCGGAAGTTCACCAATCAGAGCTGTTGGATGTGCACCAATCGGATTGAAATAACGCAACATCACTGCATGGATAGGAGAACCAGAAGCAACGGTATCGCGGATAATTTCTTCATTAATCTGCTTCGTATTACCGTATGGAGATTCAGCCTTCTTGATAGGAGCTTCTTCTGTTACAGGCAATACATCCGGCTGGCCGTATACCGTACAAGAAGAAGAGAAGATAATACCTTTTACTCCGTGTTTCGGCATCAGTTCCAGCAAGTTAATCAAAGAAACCAGATTGTTACGATAATACAGCAACGGTTTCTGAACAGATTCACCTACAGCCTTGCTTGCTGCAAAATGAATGATTCCCTGAATACCAGGATATTTAGCAAACACATTGTCCAGTCCTTCGTAATCAAGACAATCTACTTTTTCAAAAGCCGGGCGCACACCTGAAATCTGTTCGATGCTGTCAACTACATCAGCGCGCGAATTGGAAAGATTGTCTACAATTACCACTTCGTAACCGCTATTCTGCAATTCAACCACAGTATGAGAACCAATGTATCCGGTTCCACCTGTCACGAGAATTCTTTTTTTCATAACACTAAGGTTTATCTTATATTTAACTCCTTTATTAAAGTCATTTACTATATCTCTACAAAAGTAAAAAAAAGTATTGGAATGTCCATGTGACTCCCATTAAAAAATTAAAAAAGTGTTATTCGAAATATTCCGAATAACACTTTCTCAATATATTACTGCCTAAAAGACAGAATTAATTCAATCCAAATAGTACTGCCAGACCTTTATCTACGCCTGAGAAACCCATGAATGCCATAGCCAGCAAACCGGCTGTGACCAATGCGATACTCATACCTCTCATACCTTTCGGAATGTTTACCAAGCTCAACTGTTCGCGAATACCGGCAAACACAATCAGCGCCAAAGCAAATCCTAATGCAGTAGAGAAGGCATATACTACTCCAGTCAGCAAATCATAATTTTTCTGGATTACCAGGATAGTCACACCCAGAATACAGCAGTTAGTTGTAATCAAAGGCAGGAACACTCCCAGTGCCTGATACAAAGAAGGAGAAACCTTTTTCAGGATAATTTCTACCATCTGAACCAATGCGGCAATGACAAGGATAAAGGCAATGGTCTGCAAGTATCCCAATCCGAACGCGTCCAATACAAATTTCTGGATGACATAGGTTACGATGGTGGCCAGCGTCAACACGAAAGCTACCGCTGCTCCCATACCCATGGCAGTTTCCACTTTCTTGGAAACTCCCAAGAACGGACAGATACCCAAGAATTGTGACAACACTACGTTGTTCACAAAGATTGCGGTGATAAATATCAATATATATTCCATATCTTTCTATTTTTAAGGGTTATGCTTTTTTCAAGCGGTTTACAATCGCAATAAGGTATCCCAATACGATGAAAGCACCTGGAGCCAAAACGAAAATCAGCATTCCGTAATCTTCCGGCATGATAGCAATGTTAAACAATTTGCCAGTTCCCAGGAATTCACGTACACCACCCAGCAAAGTCAAGGCAATGGTAAATCCAAGTCCCATACCCAAGCCGTCGAAGAAAGAAGACAAGGGGTTATTCTTAGCTGCAAATGCTTCAGCACGACCCAGCAAAATACAGTTTACCACAATCAACGGAATGAACAATCCCAATGTAGCGTACAATGCCGGTACGTATGCCTGCATCACCATCTGAAGCAAGGTTACGAACGAAGCAATTACTACCACAAAAATAGGAATACGTACCATGTCGGGCACCAGATTCTTAATCAGAGAGATTACCACGTTTGAACAAATCAGCACAAACATAGTAGCCAGTCCCATACCCATACCGTTGATGGCAGAAGAAGTTGTACCCAGGGTCGGACACATACCTAAAAGGAGTACAAACGTAGGATTTTCTTTTACAATCCCATTCATTAACACTTTTAAATTATTCATAGCCTGTCCTCCTTATTTAACGGGTTCTACATTCGTTGTATCACTCACAGCTTCTTCGGCCGGTTTTTCCTGCTGAGTAGCTCCGCTGGCTCCATCTACATGCTGATTCTTATAGGCTGCATACGCATTGTTTACAGCCAGCAAGAAAGCACGCGATGTAATGGTAGAAGCCGTAATGGCATCAATCTCTCCCCCATCCTTACTCACAGTTAAAGGAGCTTCGCCCGGATTCTTTCCGGTAATATCACCTTTGGCACCCTTCTTGAACCAGTCGGCAGCCTTCGAACCCAATCCCGGAGTTTCTGCATGGCTCAAAAGAGAATAATCGATAATCTTACCTTCATTGTCAAAACCGACCAATACGGTCAGCGCTCCACCAAAACCATTGGCAGCCGATTCTACTGCAGCTCCGATAGGCTGTCCGTTTTTAGTCGCCTTGTAAATCTTATAAGTGGCACCATTTACTTCCACGGTTTCAGAAGCATCAGCCGGATTGTTATCAAAACCGGGAACTACCACTGCAATGGCATCACTCAAAGTCTTGGCATTCGCCTGAGCAATAGGTTCTGCAGTCACATCGTTCACCCAGCCCAGCAAACCTCCGGCCACTACGGAAAATCCGGTCAGTGCCAGAGCCATATTCTTTAAAGATGATTCTAGTTTTTTCATTTCTTCACTACCTCCCCGAAACGTTTTGGTTTACAATATGTATTAATCAACGGAGTGAATGCGTTCATGATGAAAATAGCGAACGACATACCTTCCGGATAGGCACCGAAAGTACGGATTACCACCGTCAGGAAACCGATAGCCACACCATAAATCAGCATCCCTTTGTGAGTCATAGGTGAAGTGACATAGTCTGTCGCCATGAAAATAGCTCCCAGCATCAAACCTCCGGTAAACAGATGTGCCAACGGAGAAGCATAGACTGTAGGATTAGCCAGGTGCATCAGACCTGAGAACACGAATACGGTTGCCAGAATGGAAACCGGAATATGCCAAGAGATAATCTTTTTCCATAACATATAGACGAGTCCCAGTAACAAAGCTAAAGCACTTACCTCACCGATACATCCCGGATTGTTACCCAGGAACAAAGACATAGTGTCGGGCAACTGGCTCAACGCATTGGCATCACCATGTACCGCCATCTTCATCAATGCCAACGGAGTAGCAGTAGTTTCCGCATCCGTATAACTAGTCAACTGACCTACTACCGGCCACGAAGTCATCTGTACGGGGAAAGAAATCAGCAGGAAGATACGTCCCACCAAAGCCGGGTTGAACGGGTTACATCCCAATCCGCCGAAAGTCATCTTTCCGATACCGATAGCCACCAGCGCACCGATAATAATAATCCACAACGGCAGGTTAGAAGGCAGGTTAAATGCCAGCAACACACCGGTCAGGGCAGCCGAACCGTCCATGATAGTAGTACGTTCGCGCTTCAATATGAATTTGGTGATAGCCCATTCGAAGAACAAGCATGCAATGACAGAAGTCAGTGTCACCACCACTGCTCCCAGACCAAACATGTAGAAAGATACAAGCAAGGCCGGTATCAGCGCAATCAATACGCCGTACATGTTTTTCTGTACACTGTCGCCACCATGTACATGCGGCGATAAGGATACTATTAATTTGTTTGCCATAAGATTCTCAAATTATTTTTTTGCATTACGTGCACGGATGATACCGCCCACCTTACCTTTACCTAAACGGATGTAATCCAACATCGGACGATGAGAAGGACATGTAAACTGGCATGAACCGCATTCGATGCACGACATAATCATTTCGTGTTCCACGCGTTCCCAGTCGCCATGAGCCGAACAAGTAGCCAGCAAGTAAGGTTCCAGTCCCATCGGACAAACGCTTACACACTTCGCACAACGGATACATGGCTGAGGTTCTGCACGGCGTGCTTCCTTATCGTTCATAATCAGCACACCAGAGCTACCTTTACAGATAGGTACTTCGGTATTTACCAAAGCCTTACCCATCATCGGACCACCACCGATTACTTTTCCGGTATCTTCCGGCAGACCTCCGGCAGCTTCAATCAGCTGGCTCATCGGAGTTCCCATACGGGTCAGGAAGTTAGAAGGGTTCTTCAATGACTTACCGGTTACCGTTACCACACGTTCAAACAAAGGTTTATTCTTCTGTACAGCTTCATATACTGCATACGCAGTACCCACGTTCTGTACCACTGCACCTACATTAATAGGAATAGCAGGAGGAGCAGGTACCTGACGGCCGATAACAGCGTCAATCAACTGTTTTTCACCTCCTTGAGGATATTTCACCTTCAAAGGTACAATTTCAATACCCGGGTAAGCGGCTGCCTTTTCTGTCATCAGTTTGATGGCATCCGGTTTATTATTTTCAATACCGATATAAGCTTTGTTTACTTTTGCTCCCTTCATCAGAATCTGTACACCAACCAGGATTTCATCTGCTTTTTCCAGCATCAGACGATGGTCGGCAGTCAGATAAGGTTCACATTCTACGGCATTGATGATTACACATTCTGCCTTGCATCCGGGAGGAGGAGTCAGTTTCACATGAGTAGGGAAACAAGCACCACCCATACCTACGATACCGGCATTCTTGATTTTTGCAACAATTTCTTCCGGAGTCAGATTACATTCCTTTACCAAATCCTTGCTACGGTCGATTGTTTCTTCCCATTCATCACCTTCTACATCAATGAAAATTGCAGGCTTGCGATAGCCGCTTGCATCAATCACGCTGTCTACCTTGTTTACCTTTCCAGACACGGAAGAGAAGATAGCTGCCGATACAAAGCCTCCCGCTTCGGCAATCTTGGTACCAACCTTTACCACATCACCTTTCTTTACAATGGCAGTGGCAGGCGCCCCAATATGCTGAGACAACGGGAACACCGCCTGCTTGGGAAGTGCAAGCGTTTCAATAGCTTTCCCGGCTGACAATTTATTTTCTGCTGGATGAACTCCACCAATTCTAAACGTCTTCACTTTTATGTTATTTAGTATTATACAATTATAAGATTAAGCCTCTGTATTCTTTGGAGCTTCGGCTGCCGGAGCAGAAGCCGTATTCACCGTTTCATTCTTTACAGCTACTGGCTTTGCTGCACTAGCTATAGCAGCCTGTCCTACAGCCTGTTTTTCTGCTGCCGGAGCATCTGCCTTCGGTTTACGAGGAGGGAAGTTCACTGCTACAATAGCCTGCTGCGGACATTCCATCTCACACTTACGGCATGACTTACATTTAGCCGGGTCGATATAGGCCAGGTTGTTTTCCAATGTAATAGCTTCAAACGGACATACCTTCACACACTTACCGCAACCGATACAAGCTGCTGCACATGCCTTACGAGCTACCGCACCTTTATCCTTGTTGACACACTGTACGTACACTCTGCGGTTGTTCTTGCCTTTCGGACGAATTTCAATGATGTTACGCGGACAAGCCTTGCTACAAGCGCCACAAGCCGTACACTTTGATTCGTCTACTTCAGGAAGTCCTGTTTCCGGATTCATGTGAATGGCATCAAACTGACAAGCCGATACGCAGTCACCACATCCCAGACAGCCAAAGGTACAACCGGTTTCACCTCCGAAAGTAGAATTGGCTACCACACAAGAACGCACCCCGTCGTACTGAGTCAGCTTCGGACGGTTGGCACATGTTCCGTTACATCTCACTACCGCAACCTTCGGTTCTGAAGCAGCTGCTTCCAGCCCCAAAATACTTGCGACCTTCTCCATTGTAGGCTGACCGCCTACCGGACACATTTTTCCCTCCAGAGAACCAGCTTTTACACAAGCAGCTGCAAAACCGGAACATCCCGGGAAACCACATCCACCGCAATTGGCCTGAGGAAGCACTTCTGCCACCTGAGCAATTCGGGGATCTTCATACACAGCAAATTTCTTAGAAGCCACGTACAAGATAACAGCTGAAATCAAGCCAATGGCACCCAGTGAAATCACTGCAACCAAAATTAAACTCATAATATAAAGTTAGTTTATTAATTATTAATTGATTCCAAAACAAACACAAAAGTACGTCTGAATTTCTCCCGGCAAAAGAAAAGTATCAGATAATAAGGTATAAGCATACACAAAGATGCGATGGAAGAAACGGCCTCATCCCCTCCCGTAAAATACATAGCGACAAAAAGAGAAACGAGCAACACCACAAAAGGAAAAACAAAAGCCCACATTACAGCTTTCATTCCCAGGGATGTCGCTCCGCTTATCATGACCTGGTTCCCTACCTGACAGGGGAGACCAGACTTATTGTATACATCTATCAGTTTCTCCTTCGATTCAGCCGCACTGCAATGCCCTTTTATGCTGCAGGCAGAACAAGCTGACGTCTGTACAATCCTCACCTTCAAGTAAGAACCGTTAATGCTTTCCACAATACCTAGATGTTTTATTTTATCAGTCATTTTTGCAAACCACACTTTACAAATGTGTGGCAAATGTACGATAAATATTGTATTGTTGGTAACGTTAACGAGGAAAATCTGCTTAAAAAAATTAAATTCGTCAGGACAAGTTCAGAAATCCGACAAATTACAGCTCTCCTACTTAATTTACGATGGTGTATCCTGCCTCCAGCAGTGCATTTCGAATAAGTGAAATGTGCTCCGCATTACGTGTTTCCATTACCAGCCGCAAGAAACAGGCTGTCACATTACTATTATTATTATTACGTTCGTGAAGTACTGAAATGATATTCCCTCCCAGACGAGCCACAATAGTAGCTACTCCCATCAGTTCTCCGGGTTTATCATGCAAATCAAGCGTTACAGTATAAGAGCGGCCGGACATATCCAATCCACGTCCAATCACACGGCTCAGGATAGTTACATCAATATTTCCTCCGGATACCACGCAAATTGTTTTCTTCCCTGCCACCGGAACCTTATTGAACATGGCAGCTGCCACAGCAACTGCTCCCGCCCCTTCAGCAATCAATTTCTGCTGCTCCATCAGAGCTAAAATAGCCGCACAGATTTCATCTTCCGTCACTGTTACAATACCATCCACATACTTGCTGCACAAATCAAAAGTATGTTCTCCTGGTTCCTTTACTGCAATACCATCTGCGATTGTTGACACTGAAGAAAGACATTCACGACGTTCATGCTCGATAGACCGCAACATACTCGGAGCCCCTTGTGCCTGCACACCATATACCTTCACATCAGGTTTTAAAGATTTCAGCGCATAAGCCACACCAGATATGAGTCCACCTCCCCCAATAGGCACTATCACGACTTCTACATCGGGAAGCTGATTCAACAATTCCAGTCCGATTGTTCCCTGTCCGGCAATGACATGTTCATCATCAAAAGGATGAATGAAGGTATATCCTTTTTCCTCTTTAAGCTGCAAAGCCTTCTGGTAAGCGTCATCATAAACACCTGGAACCAGACACACTTCAGCTCCGTAACGCTTGGTTGCCTCTACTTTCGAAATAGGAGCACCTTCCGGAAGACAAATCAACGATTTTATGCCATGCTTCGTAGCACCAAGTGCAACACCCTGCGCATGATTTCCCGCTGAACAAGCAATCACTCCACGAGCCTTTTCTTCCTCTGTCAAGCAGGAAATCTTGTAACATGCACCACGCAACTTAAACGAACCTGTATATTGCAGGTTTTCCGGTTTCAAATATACCTGACTCTCATTATTTATTTGGGGAGCATATATCAAATCCGTTCTTCTTATCACATTTTTCAGAGCAAACGATGCCCGATAAATACAATCCAATGTTAACATAAAGATAGCTTTTAATTATTTTTCCGCGCAAAAGTACAAAAAAAGTCGAAATCCAGAAGAAACAAATAAGAAAAGGCACCCAAATACAAATCTTGCATGGATGCCTTTTTCTTATAAATCTTCATCTAGAAAAGTAAAATCAATTCCTCTTTCTTTTAACAAATCGCGAATTTTAGCTATGATTTTTTTATAAAGCTTGAAACAAGTCGATTTACTTATACCTCTCTTTTCGCCCGCTTCTCTAAAACTTAAACCTTTAAAGAATAGGTCTATAATCAATTCTCTCTCAAACAAAGAAAGCTCGAAAAGTATTATTTCCCGTATTATCAGATAAACACGCTCAAACTTCAACAAAAACTTAATTTTTAATGAAGAATATCCTGCCGTATGAGCCACTACGGCCTCATTATCAAGTGCAACCATAGTGGGAGCATTTTTCTTTCTGCGATAATAATCATTTACCATATTAATTGTTATCGTCATTGCCCATTGAAAAAAACGTCCTCTTTCATGGTACGACTTATCCAATCCTTCTACCACTTTCAACAATACTTCCTGACGTAAATTGTAGACATCTTCCTGATTACGAACGTGTATTTTAATATACGTTTCCACCATCAATGAACATCTGTAAAAAAGAATTTGTTCTTCCTTATCAGTTTCATCATAAAGATGACGAAATCTCACTTTGTTACTGGGGCAAAGTTTTTCCATATTTAAAATGCTTTTAAGTCCTACCTAACCAAAATTACATTAAAAGAAAAGTAGGATGGTTAATAAAAAATTTTACTACTAAATAAAACCACCACACACCAAAAGAGTATACCTACTTTTAAAATATCTAGCAAAGCCTTATTCATGTGACAAAAATATATAATTTACATAGAATAAACAACAAATTCGTAATTTATTTTTATAATACATTACGAATTGATAAAAACAAAAGAGGCGTCAAAAAGAGATTTTTTGTCTTTTTGACGCCTCTTACAGAGATTTAAAAACTTAATCAAGCTTAAGAACCGCTAAAAATGCCTTTTGAGGAACTTCTACCGTACCAATTTGCTTCATACGTTTTTTCCCTTTTTTCTGCTTTTCCAATAGCTTACGCTTACGGCTTACGTCACCTCCATAACATTTAGCCGTCACATCCTTACGGACTGCCTTAATGGTTTCACGCGCAATAATCTTTGCACCGATAGCCGCCTGAATCGCAATTTCAAACTGCTGACGAGGTATCAATTCCTTCAGTTTCTCACACATTCGGCGACCTAAATCATACGCATTATCAAAGTGAGTCAACGTAGACAAGGCATCAACCGATTCTCCGTTCAACAGAATATCCAGCTTCACCAACTTAGATGGACGGAAACCTGACTGATGATAGTCAAAAGAAGCATATCCCTTGGAAATACTCTTCAACTTATCATAGAAATCTATCACAATTTCACCCAAAGGCATCTTGTAATGCAATTCTACACGATTACCTGAGATATAATCCTGCTTCACCAGTTCTCCGCGCTTACCCAGACACAACGTCATAATCGGACCGATATAGTCTGTTGCCGTAATAATGGAAGCATCAATATAAGGCTCTTCAATATGATCAATCAGTGTAGGATCGGGCATTCCTCCCGGGTTATGCACTTCCTGCACTCCTCCCTGCTTATCGTAAATCATATACGATACGTTAGGAACAGTGGTAATCACATTCATATCAAACTCACGATCCAGTCGCTCCTGCACAATTTCCATGTGAAGCAATCCCAAGAAGCCGCAGCGGAATCCGAAGCCCAGCGCCAAAGAAGATTCCGGCTGGAAGGTCAGAGACGCATCGTTCAGCTGAAGTTTCTCCAAAGAGGCACGCAGATTCTCATAATCTTCCGCCTCAATCGGGTAAACTCCGGCAAAGACCATCGGTTTTACTTCCTCAAACCCATCGATTGCCTTATCACACGGACGACTGATATGTGTAATGGTATCTCCTACCTTCACCTCTTTAGAAGTCTTGATACCGGAAATAATGTATCCTACATCCCCCGTACGCAACTCTTTCCGAGGAACCATATCCATTTTCAATACACCGACTTCGTCGGCATCATATTCTTTTCCTGTATTGAAGAATTTCACCTTATCACCTGTACGAATCACTCCGTTTACTACCTTAAAATATGCAATAATACCACGGAATGAATTGAATACAGAATCGAAAATCAAAGCCTGCAACGGTGCATTCTCATCACCGACTGGAGCAGGGATACGTTCTACTACCGCCTGAAGAATATCCTCTACTCCCATACCGGTCTTTCCTGATGCACGAATAATATCTTCACGCTTGCAACCCAACAAATCAATAATTTCATCCTCCACCTCTTCCGGCATCGCACTGGCCATGTCACATTTGTTCATCACCGGAATAATCTCCAGGTCGTGCTCCAACGCCATGTACAAGTTAGAAATAGTCTGCGCCTGCACACCTTGAGAAGCATCGACAACCAACAATGCTCCCTCACAGGCTGCAATAGAACGAGACACTTCGTATGAAAAGTCCACGTGCCCCGGAGTGTCTATCAAGTTCAGAATGTATTTCTCACCTTTATAAGTATACTCCATCTGAATGGCATGGCTCTTGATTGTGATTCCACGTTCACGTTCCAGGTCCATATCGTCCAACATCTGTCCCTCTGTGACCTTAATTGTCTGCGTATATTCCAGCAAGCGGTCAGCCAGTGTAGACTTACCGTGGTCAATGTGTGCAATGATGCAAAAATTTCGGATATTCTTCATATATAATATTACAACTTATCAAAATTATTGGGCAAAGATACGCAAAAAATGAGATTTTTATGTATGTTTGCCATTGAAACTAATCATAAAACATAAATAACACGTATGAAAAAAACATGGATTATTGTTATCGCAGTAGTAGCTGTTCTTGTGATTTACTGCGTCAGTTCGTATAATTCTTTAGTCACTCAGGAAGAAACCGTAGGCACTGCATGGAGCAACGTAGAAAACCAATATCAGAGACGCTCAGACCTGATTCCTAACCTAGTCAATACCGTTAAGGGATATGCCGCACACGAAAAAGAAACATTTGATGCAGTGGTATCAGCCAGAGCAAAAGCTACCCAGATGACCATTGATATAGAGGACTTGACTCCTGAAAAAATTGAAGCCTACCAGAAAGCCCAAGGAGCTGTGGGCAGTGCATTGAGCCGACTGTTGGCTGTGACGGAAAACTATCCGGAATTAAAAGCCAATGAGAACTTTAAAGAACTGCAGGCACAGTTGGAAGGAACTGAGAACCGTATCAGCGTAGAACGTCGTAAATTCAACGAAACTGCTCGCGAATACAACACCAGTATTCGCCGTTTCCCGAAAAATATCGTCGCAAGCATGTTCGGTTTTGAAAAGCGTCCTTATTTCGAAGCTGAAGAAGGTAGTGAAAAGGCACCTGAAGTGAAGTTCTAACCCACCCTCTTCACAATGAAACGAATATCTTTATTCGGGATACTCTTTTTACTGACAACTGTCTTCAGCACTTTACGAGCTGAAGGATACAAGGTAGAAGAGATTCCCATGGTACACCTGCAAGACCGGACACGCTATGTCAGTAATCCTGACGGGGTTCTTAGTGAAGCGGCTGTAGCTGTAATGGATACCACCCTATTTTCTTTGGAACAGAAAACCGGCATCCAGACCGTGGTCGTAGCCGTACGGCAAATAGAAGGCGGTGATTGTTTCGACTTTGCCTACCAATTGGGAGAGAAAAATGGAGTAGGCCAGAAAGGTAAAGACAACGGACTGGTCATTCTGCTGGTCACAGAAGAAAGATGTATTCAGTTTGCTACCGGATATGGACTGGAAGGTATCTTTCCCGATGCCATCTGCAAACGCATCCAAACCCGTTACATGAATCCCTATTTGAGTAAAGGTGACTGGGACTCCGGTATGGTAGCCGGTATTCAGGCCGTGCGACAAGTACTGGATAAAAGTTCCGGAGCTCCCACTCCTCCCGAAGGTGAATCAGACGGACTGCTGATTTTCATCATCCTGGGATGCTGCTTTATCCTTGTACCTGCCTTATTATGGTATTCTGCACGCCAACGGAACAAATGTCCGAATTGCCACAAGCATACCCTGCAACAGGTTTCGGTCCGTACCATTTCGCGTGTAGGCAGCGTACGTACCGAAGAAATCACCTATCTGTGCAGTAATTGCGGACACGTACGTCACACTCACCGAAAAGTCGATGACGACGATTTTCATCACCGGGGAGGTAACGGAGGTCCATTCCTTGGAGGCCCGTTCTTTGGAGGTGGTTTCGGAAGAGGCGGAGGCGGCTTCAGCGGCGGCAGTTTTGGAGGAGGAAGCTTCGGAGGCGGTGGCGCCGGAAGCAAATTCTAATCACAATCAATTACTATACAACGATGTACAACAACACTTTTGGAAATATCTTCCGTCTCACCAGTTTCGGTGAATCACACGGAAAAGCTATAGGCGGAGTTATCGACGGATTTCCGGCAGGTATCGCCATAGATATGGAATTTATTCAACAGGAACTGGACCGACGCCGTCCCGGACAATCGGCCATCACCACAGCCCGAAAAGAGGCCGACCAGGTAGAATTTCTATCCGGAATATATGAAGGGATATCTACCGGATGTTCCATCGGATTTGTGGTATGGAATACCAACCAGCACTCCAACGATTATGACAACATGAAAGACGTATTCCGTCCTTCTCATGCCGACTTTACCTATACACAAAAATACGGTATACGCGACCACCGGGGAGGCGGACGTTCTTCAGCCCGTGAAACCATCGCCCGTGTAGTAGCCGGTGCCCTTGCCAAACTGGCATTGAGACAACTCGGCGTTCGCATCACGGCTTTCACTTCGCAGGTAGGAGAATTCAAGTTGGATAAAGACTATACCGCATACGATTTGAGTACCATTGAAGACAATCCGGTACGCTGTCCAGATCAGGAACTTGCCAAGCAGATGGCTGACTATATTTACCAGACAAAAGGAGAAGGCGATACTATCGGTGGCGTCATCAGCTGTGTCATACAAGGATGCCCTATCGGATTGGGACAGCCGGTTTTCGGTAAACTTCATGCCGCCTTAGGCAATGCCATGCTCAGCATCAACGCTGTCAAAGGTTTTGAATACGGACAAGGTTTCAGTCACATGGATATGAAAGGCAGCCAGCAAAACGATATATTCTATCGTGACGGAGAGAAAATAGCCTTCCGCACCAACCGCTCAGGAGGTATTCAGGGAGGTATTAGCAACGGACAGGATATTTATTTCCGCGTAGCCTTCAAGCCGGTAGCTACGGTATTGATGGAACAGCCTACAGTCGACATCCACGGCAACGAGACCATTCTGAAAGCCCGCGGACGTCACGACCCTTGCGTATTACCTCGCGCAGTCCCCATTGTGGAAGCTATGGCAGCCATGACGATACTCGATTATTATCTGCTTAATAAAACTACGCATCTGTAAATAAAAATACCATGGAAATCAAACAATACATCCAAGAAAATGAAGAACGGTTCCTGAACGAACTGTTCAGCCTTATCCGCATTCCCAGCATCAGTGCACTTCCTTCGCATAAGGACGACATGCTGGCCTGCGCGGAACGCTGGCGTCAGCTACTGCTCGAAGCAGGAGCCGATGAAGCGATGGTCATGCCCTCAGAAGGACATCCGTTAGTCTATGCCGAAAAGCGTGTCAGCCCCGATGCTCCGACCGTACTGGTCTATGCACATTATGACGTCATGCCGGCCGAACCGTTGGAATTATGGAAAAGCCAGCCTTTCGAATCGGAAGTTCGTGACGGTCGTATCTGGGCACGCGGTGCCGACGATGATAAAGGACAGTCCATGATTCAAGTCAAGGCTTTTGAATACCTCGTACGTGAAGGACTGCTCCGTCACAACGTAAAATTCATTTTTGAAGGAGAAGAAGAAATCGGTTCGCCCAGCCTGAATACTTTTCTGAAAGCACACAAGGAACTGTTGAAAGCCGATGTGATCTTAGTGTCCGACACCAGCATGTTAGGGGCCGACCTGCCGTCCCTCACTACCGGACTAAGAGGACTGGCTTACTGGGAAATTGAAGTAACCGGCCCGAACCGTGACCTTCACTCCGGACATTTCGGTGGTGCAGTGGCTAACCCAATCAACGTGCTCTGCGATTTACTTTCAAAAGTCATCGATGCGGACGGACGTATTACCATTCCTCATTTCTACGATGACGTAGAAGAAGTACCGGCTGCCGAGCGCGAAATGATTGCCCAGATTCCGTTCGACGAGAAAAAATACATGGAAGCCATCGGGGTGAAAGCCCTGAAAGGCGAAAAAGGCTATTCCACACTGGAACGCAACAGCTGCCGCCCGTCATTCGATGTATGCGGCATTTGGGGAGGATATACAGGCGAAGGTTCCAAGACCGTATTACCTTCTAAAGCCTACGCCAAGGTTTCCAGCCGTCTGGTCCCTCACCAGCAGCATGAAAAAATCTCTCAGCTGTTTGTAGACTATCTCACACAGCAGGCACCCGACTATGTACAAGTGAAAGTCACTCCTCTGCATGGAGGTGAAGGCTATGTGTGCCCGATTGACCATCCGGCTTATCAAGCTGCAGAAAAAGGATTTGAAAAAGCTTTCGGCAAAAAGCCACTGGCCGTACGTCGTGGAGGAAGTATTCCTATCATCAGCGATTTCGAACAAATTCTCGGTATCAAAACCATTCTGATGGGATTCGGACTGGAAAGCGATGCCATCCACTCCCCGAATGAGAACTTCTCACTTGATATTTTCAGAAAAGGGATAGAAGCCGTAGTGGAATTCCACCAGCAATATAATAAATAAAAAATAGAGCCCTCATTTTCCCAAAAGGAATGAGGGCCTTATAGCAACTATCTTTTTTCAGTACATAACAGATACAACCATTCAGTATCTTTTTGCCAGGCATCATTCTCCTGAATAATCTGGAAAAACAATTGCATCTCCTCTGTATCCTTTTCCGAAAGCCCTTCCACGCCTTTTGTCTGCACGTAGCGTGACACTGCAATCAAACGATAAGGATTAGCTATATTCAGATATAACTCACCAGGACTAGCTCCTCTTTTAAAGAACATGGGCAAAAAATATCTTCCATCAAGAAAGAAATCTGCAAGAAGAACCGCACACACTGGGGGTTCCCCAATCAGTTCTGTTTCCACATACCGAGCCTGTTCCTTAGTAAAAATCCAATCCATACGATTCTGATACTTCCCGGAAATATCATATTTCAAGGTAGCAAACCGCACAAAATCAATCTCTCCAACCCGTTTTACCAATATATCCAGCGAAGCGTCTGCATGAAATATCACCCGCATCATTTCTGTGTGTTGAGCCACTCTCTGCCCTATCTTACGCAGCACATCCCGCACCAGCTCCGATTTCTCCCATGTATTCCCGTTCCATTCTATATCACCTCCTCTCCAAACGAACAAAGACAAGCAATCTTCGCCAAAACGGAAATCATAAGGCGTATCCACTTCAATACAAAAGTCATTTATCTGATAATGACAATTCAAGAACAATTTTTTGCCTTTATCATCCGGTACAAAGCGTCCTTCTACCTCCAAGTCATACGGTTTCCGAGAAGACTTCCCGGAAAAAGTGATTTCAGACACGCCCGGAACCACATCTACTACCAAATCAATCTCGTCTGCATTTAAAGAAGAAATTATCAGTTTCAGCTTTGTAGAATCAGAATTTATGGTACTGAACTTTATTTTCGGGTGAGCCCAGGAGTCTTTACCACCTAATGCTTCTCCGTTCCATTGCAATTCATAATCAGAACTATAAAAACAAGAATCTCCCAATTCCGTTTGTGGGTTTAGTAAAGGCCGTACCTCCTCTTTACTGCAAGAAAGTAAAAACAACAATATGCCGGCAAGCATAAGAAACAATGATTTTTTCATAAGCCTAGATTTTAGTTTGCCAGTAAATATACACGTTTTTACTCAACTACCTATCCCTGCCTCTGCAGAATTACATATTTATAATATTTCACCTCTTATTCTTCCACTATCAGTTCCAGCAGCACCGGAAGATGATCGCTATATCCTCCGTGATACCGCATTCCTTTATAGGTACGGAAAGGCGTATCCCCTCCATACACATTATCTTCTTCCAACAAAAAAGGAAAACGCAAGATAGAAGCTTTTTCTTTTGAAGTCCTTGTACGGACATCCGGCTGCAACAGACCACCGTTCACCACCATCTGATCCAGTACCCCCCACTCTCCTTTATAGCGATAGGTACCTCCCTGCTGGTTATCCATCAGATTATACAAGGCACGTGATTCCGGCTGTTCAGCCAAAGCCGACACCCGAAGCCCTTCCTGTAAGGACTTTCCATCAGGATAATCATTAAAGTCCCCCATAATGATAAGACGGGGATTCTGCCGTTCAGCCATGACCGAATCAGCAGCCTGACGGATTCTGCGGGCCACCCACAAACGATAGGGATCTGTTTTCTTTGCACCTCCCACACGCGAGGGAAGATGACAGACAAAGACATCCAGCGTATCTCCGCTTACCACACGCCCCGATACATACAGCACATCTCGCGTAGGACGCATACCCAATGAATCTGACGGGATACGAATTTTCTGTGAAGCGAGCAACCGGAATGAGACAGGCTGATACAACAGAGCCACATCGATGCCACGCTCATCGGGCGAGCTGGTCATGACATACTTGTAACCCACTTCACGAAGCGGAGAATAACGAGTCAAACTTTTCAGGCAATAGTCATTTTCCACTTCACACAAGCCCACCAAATCAGGCACCTGCTCCTTTCCTGCTGCCAGTATCACCTTTCCAATCTTGTTCACCTTATCCTGAAAGCGACTATACGTCCAGTTCCTTACACTCCCCGGCAAAAACTCTGTATCCTGCTTTAAGGAATCGTGACGGCAATCAAACAAGTTTTCCACGTTGTACTCCATCACCCGGAACGCATGCTGTGCCTGAGCCGGTGCGGCACTCATGCCGCACACAGCCCATAGCAAGCTATAAATTAATTTTTTCATGAACGAGCCGGAATATTTACCAGCACATCCAGCAGATGACGCCAGAACTTGTCCACCGTAGGAATCAGCATGCGTTCATCCGGTGAGTGCACGCCACGCAGCGTCGGTCCGAAAGAAACCATATCCAATGACGGATATTTCTCCAGGAACAATCCACATTCCAGTCCGGCATGAATCGCTTTCACTTTCGGTTCCACTCCAAACAGACGTTTGTAGCTTTCTACAGCCACCTTCAGAATAGCAGACGACGGATTTGGTTTCCATCCCGGATAACCGTCCCCGGTCACACAAGTAGCTCCACCCAGTTCAAATGCTGAACGTACCATCTGCGACATATCCTTGCGAGAAGAAAGGATAGAACTACGCTGACTGGTCACTACCACAATCTTGCCGTCGCGCATCTTCACCGAAGCCAAGTTAGAAGAAGTCTCCACCAAGCCTTCCATATCCTGACTCATGGCATACACTCCGTGATGCACGGCATATAGTGAATGCAGAAAACGTGCCATAGCTTCTTTCTCCATCACCTCTGCACAAGGAGTTTCCGACTCCAGTTCCATGGTCAGATTCGGTTCTGTCACTGCAAATTCATTCTCTACCTCAGCAAGGAATATATTCAATGCCACCCGTACATTTTCTTTATCAGCCATCGGCACGGCACAAACGGCATGCGCTTCTCTCGGAATAGCATTGTGCAAGTTACCTCCGTCAATGTGGCTCAGACGCAAATCATACTGCTTCATCAAGATTACCAGGAAACGGTCGAGCAACTTGTTGGCATTGGCACGGTTCTTATTGATGTCGTCACCAGAGTGTCCGCCGGTCAACCCTTTAACTGCCACACGGAAGAAGAAATAACCTTCAGGAGCTGCTGTCATAGGGCAAGGGAATTCAGCTGTGGTACCAGCACCTCCGGCACAGCCGATAAACAATTCTCCTTCATCTTCCGAATCCAGGTTTATCAGAATATCGCCGCTCATGAAACCTTCTTTCAAGGCAAATGCTCCGGTCAGTCCCGTTTCCTCATCTACGGTGAACAAGCACTCCAGCGGTCCGTGCTGAATATCATCTGCAGCCAGCACAGCCAGTTCAGTCGCCATACCGATACCGTTGTCAGCCCCCAGTGTGGTACCTTTCGCTTTCAACCATTCCCCGTCAATGTAAGTTTCAATCGGGTCTGTTTCAAAATTATGTACTGTCTGGTTATTTTTCTCGCATACCATGTCCATGTGCGACTGCAACACCACTTTTTTCAGATTTTCCATACCAGCGGTAGCCGGTTTGCTAATCAAGACATTTCCAGCCTCATCCACTTTATATTCCAGCGCATGGGCTTTTGCAAAGTCCACCAGATAATTTCTGATTTTTTCTTCCTTCTTGGAAGGACGCGGCACACGACAGATTTCTTCAAAATAATGAAAAACCGATGCCGGCTTCAAATCTTTCTTTTCCATAAAAGTATTTCAATAAACGATTAAAAATTAGATGCAAACAAAAGTTAAATACGGCGTTTTTCCTCACATAAAAGGCTTTTTTAAAGACAAAACCCTGAGGAATCGTGACAAAAACTATATCTTTGCACCACAAAATTAATAGAAATGCTCAAGACTCTCCTGATAACTTTGTTAATAGTTGCTATCTGCATAGCGCTATTATCGGTGAAAATACTTTTCAAGAAGAATGGACGCTTCCCTAACACACACGTCAGTGGAAGCAAGGCCATGCGGAAAAGAGGCATCGGATGCGTGCAATCGCAAGACCGTGAAGCCCAGCGCATCAATCCCCACGCCATTCCTGAAAGACAGTCGGCAGCAACAGAACAATGAAGCTAATAATTAACTAAAAAACGATATCAATATCATTATGAAAAAAATGAATGTTTTGAAAGGACTCCTGGCTCTTGCCGTAGTATTCCTGTTTGCACAATGCACAGACAACAAGGGAACTTCTACTGAAGCTTCTGCTCCGGCAGTAGCAGGTACAAATATGAAGATTGCCTACGTAGAAGTTGATTCGCTGCTCACTAAATATCGCTACTGGAATGACCTGAACGAACTGATGATTCAGAAAGAAGAAAACATCCGTACGACATTGAATGAAAAAGCAAAAGAACTGGACGGCGAAATGAGAGAATTCCAGCGTAAACTGGAAAACAACGGTTTTGCCAGCCGCGAACGTGCAGAACAGGAAAACGCACGTCTGTTGCAGAAACAGCGTGACTTGCAGCAGTTGCAGGAAAAGCTTTATGCTGACCTCCAGGCTGAAAACCAGAAGAACAGCTTGCAGCTTCGCGATTCTATCAACTCATTCTTAAAAGTATACAACCAGAAAAAAGGCTACAGCCTGATTATCAGCAACACTCAGTTGGACAACCTGTTGTTTGCAGACAAGTCACTGGATATTACACAGGAAATCGTTGACGGCTTGAACGCACGTTACACTCCTAGCACAAAGAAATAAATACTCATTTGATTTTATCATACTAAAAAGTCCGGCCATTGCGACCGGACTTTTTTATTTCCTGCAGATGCATCTTTTACATCTCATTGAGCAAGGCATTCAGCTCACTCACCATCAGGGCAGGCGACTTCTTATTCGTCTTTATCCAACCTTCCGGAGTAAATTCCGACAGTTTGGCATTCAGCTTCTTCAATTTTCCGTTTACTCCCTTGGCTGCCAGTTCTTCCCGAAGGATATGAATTTTCTCACAATCCTGCAAACCTTCCACCAGACGTTCGAAACGGATACTGCTACGCGGACCAGGATAGATGCTGTACGTATCACCGGCTGCCCACGTACGGAAACGTGAATCACGCAGCGGATCCATCGGCCAGCTGTTTACTGCCCAGCGAAGATAACCGTCATATCCTCCAGCCACCGCATGAAGCACCGTCCAAGCCGCTTCTGCAGGTTCAGAAAAAGTAAATATATTGGGGAAAGCCTCCGTACAGCAAGTATACACCGTACTGATTTGTCCTTTCCGTTCACGTTCCGCCTTTACCTCTTCCGGGAACTGATTGCCATAAGGAATACTCAAATAATACAAATCTCCCTGAATCTCCTCATGATAATTACCGGCCAGCGTAATCTTGAATTCCGGATCGGCCGCCTTAATCACCTTAATGGCTTCACGCATAGCCTCCATCGGACGCTCGTCCATAGAAATGGCCGTCTTTTCAAACCATCCCTTCTCACGCAAGTGACGAGAAAAATCTTTCAGGAACGTACCCCAGTATTCAGCGTAGGCCTCCTCACCCGGAGCAGCCTTGATAAACTGCACGCGGTTGGTAGCCTGATCAAAATAATCAAAGCTCAACGCCCATGGAATCATCGTGTAGCAGCTAATCAAATCCTTGATACCCACTTCGTTCATCATGAATTCCACCCACTTGTCGAACACTGTATAATCGTACACCCACGTACCATCCAGCTTCTTCATCCGGAAAATCATACTGTCGTAATGGTCCTCCGTCTGTCCGGCCCACGGCTTGTACATAATGCTGGCGGTAATGGCCCGCTGCCCCGCATTGGCCAGCATCTTCATGATAGGACGCATGGCGTCAAAATGCTCCTTGCTCCACAACGGCACCTGATAGTAACGCGCCACGGCATACGGATTCTGCCACAAGTCCAAATGAAACGCCCATTTCTGCGGTTCCGGCAACGTACGGTTCACCACCTCGATTTCAAACGGCAGTTTCATGGCTTCAAAATTCTTTCCAGATACCGTCAGCGTACCTTTATACTTCCCGGGGCGTGTATCAGCAGGCACCCATACATTCAGCCACACCGGCTGCGTGCTGCGCGCCTGAACTTCGCGTATCCGCACAATATCGAGCACATCAGCCACCATAGAAGAATCCCACTCTGCCTTGTTCTCACGAGGGCCACAACCCCCACTTCCATCCTTGTTCAGCTCATCCGTCATTACATAACGTACGAAATACGTATTCACGGCCGAGGCGGGAATTACCGAAGAACCGTTCTTCAATTCACTGACAGCAATTTCCGCTCCTTCCAGTTCTTTCTGCGTCCAAAGTACAGCCTGTGCATTCACACGCTCTCCTTTCCAGGCCTTCAGCCGGAGCGTACCGGTAGCTTTCACGTCGGGCACATTCAGTTTCTTGTAACGCACATCCGTCGTTCCCCAACAAAACCGAACCGGAGCAGTCATTTTGCTCCACACCTCTTCCCCGTCGTGCGGCTTCGTGTCAGTCAGTTCTACATAATCTCCCAGTGGAAACTTTTCTGCCTGCTGAGAAAAACAGGCCGGCCCGCATGCAAGCAGCGCCGATAAAAACAACATTTTTTTCATGGTTTATTATTTAGGTTTAGTGCTAACTTGAAAATCTTTCTGCAAATTTCTGATAATTCAAATCTACAAAATTACTCCATTTTTTATATCATCCAATCATACTTTCTTGTTACCCCTACATTTCATCTATGCAATGTAACTTTGCTAAAGAATAATTTGTACTTCTACCTCCCTCATTATTCTTTACCAACACACCTTTGGCAATCAAATCGTTTATATCATTCAAAGCCGTATCCGACGAACATTTAGCAATTTTAGCCCATTTACCAGAAGTAAGTTTACCCAAGAAACCATCAAACAGCATATTAATCAGTTTACGTTGCCGCACATTAAACTCTATATCCCTAAAATACTCCCAAAACTTGGCTTTTTCCAGCACAGCAGCCAATGTATCTCGTGTTGAATCCAATGCTTTTTCAAGACACTTCAGGAACCAAAGAAGCCATTCCGTAATGTCTCCATCTCCTTTCTGAGTTCTTTCCAATATTTCATAATACTCTTTTTGCATTAACTTAATTTCAGCCGACATGCTATAAAACCGTTTGCCTGTATTTTCTGAACGTGCCAGCATCATATCAGTCAAGGCCCTGGTAATTCGTCCATTACCATCATCAAAAGGATGTATAGATACAAACCATAAATGAACAATTGCTGCCTTAATTACTTCGTCTATATCTTCTTCAGTATTAACCCACTGAATAAAACGTTTCATTTCTTCGGGTACTTTTTCTGGCGAGGGAGCCTGATAATGAACCTTTTCACGCCCCATTGCTCCCGAAACGACCTGCATTTCACCTGTGCGATACTTCCCAACTTCAATCCTGTACAATCCACTTATTCCAGACGGAAACAATACATTATGCCATCCAAAAAGACGGTCGTCAGATAAAGGCTTTTTATAATTTTGCGTAGCATCCAATAACATCTCCACTATTCCTTCCACATATCGGGAAGCTGGAACAAGACCAGCCGTTTCAATACCTAAACGACGAGCAATAGAAGAACGCACTTCCTGCAAATTCAACATTTCACCCTCAATTTCCGAAGAACGAACCAGTTCGACAGACATGGTAGAAAGCATAGCCTCATCCTGAAATTCAAATCCAAGAGTAGAAAGACTACCTAACACCATACCTTGTTTCACCCTGATTCGCCCTAAAAGCTTAAGTACTTTACTACTATCGTAGGTAAACTGCCACCAGTTTTCTCTTTCATGTAAATACATATAGTAACTTTTAGCAATAAAGATAATGATTTTTCGTGAATAAGATATCTATTCACCGAAAAAAATCGGAGAATAAAACATCTATTCACCGAAAAAACAGTACATTTCCTGATAAAAATCACAAACACTCTACAAAATCCCCAACTCCTTCGCTACCCTACATGCTTCAATGGAACTTTTTACCTGAAGCTTGCCCAAAATCTCCTGACGATGCCGACTGACCGTATGCACACTGATAGAAAGCTGACTGGCAATCTCCTTACTCATCAGCCCCTTATCTATCAATCTGAGAATTTGTTTTTCTCTGTCCGACAAGATTTGTGCATCCTCCTGACCGCCTAATTCCATCATTTCTCCAGTAACCGAATGAACTACCCTGCTCTTGCCGGAAAAGCCGAATAACCATGGAGTATACACGCATAATGCCAGCCACAAATCACCACCCACAGAAGAAGGAACATAAAACAACCGGTGCAGCACAAACTGATAGTTTCCCTGCGCATCCTTTATACGCAACTTATTGGCCAGATAAAAATCAGTCCGCTTTGTCTTGGGCTGACGTCGCACAAAGTGAAAGAAACGAAGCTCCTGCAAATACTTGTCGTGCAAATCATCGGGATGAATCTGCTTCAAAATCTTTTCCTCCCAAATAGAATCTATTTTCTCTTCCGTGCCATTCTCACGATTCCAGCCAAACACCTGAGAAAAGCGCCCATAGTACACGTAACTCACATTCGTATGCATATCACTCAGCACAGATACCGCATTTTCCATTTCCGCATACCCCATGGCAATTTGCTTGTATTTTTCCAACTCAGCCATCGGCTGTTGCCCTACCTTGTAAAGCAATTTCTGTTTTGAAAACTCATTGTTCAGCTCATCAACTATATTCATACGAAAATGGTTATTAATAATCATTGCAGATTCTTTTCCGGCATCTTACATTTGCAAAGATAACTTCCCGACAGATTTTATCAGCAAATATATCAAAGGAATCGTAATTAAATTATCAGATATGAAAAAACGACTTATAGCAGGCATGACACTCTGGGCATCCCTTCAATGCGGAATGGCCCAGTCACTGGAAAAAATGCAATGGTTCAACGAACCCGAACAATGGAAAATAGAAAACCAGGCACTGACCATGTACGTCACCCCACAGAGTGACTACTGGCGAATTTCACATTATGGTTTTACCGTAGATGACGCCCCGTTCTATTACGCAACTTACGGAGGCGAATTTGAGGTCAAGGTAAAAGTGACCGGAGACTATAAAACCCGTTTCGACCAGGCCGGCCTGATGCTGCGCATTGACCACGAGAACTACATCAAGACAGGCATTGAGTTTGTAGACGGGAAATTCAACCTGAGTACTGTAGTTACCCACAAAACCTCCGACTGGAGCGTCATCGCACTGGACAAGCCGGTTCCTTACGTATGGATTAAAGCGGTAAGACGACTGGATGCTGTGGAAATATTCTATTCGTTCGACGACAAGGAATACGTCATGATGCGAAATGCCTGGTTGCAGGACAACACTCCCGTACACGTAGGTCTCATGGCAGCCAGCCCCGACGGAAACGGCTTCAATGCTACTTTCGAACACTTCAAAGTGAAACACCTTCCTGACCTTCGCCGACAGGAATGGTTGAAAAAGAATGCGGAATAAAAGAGTTTATGAGCTTAATTCCCCCAGGCATTTCACTTAACATTCAGAAATGCCTGGGTATCCATTGTCAAACTTTCTTATATAATATGTCAAAACACATATTTTTTCTACCTTTGTATTAAGAAATTACGAAAAAGGTCTAAGTGATTGAAAATGAGTTGCAGTTACCAACTCATAGTAGTAATAGGTTACGAATTAGTTAGTTATCTGCTGTTTTATTCTTCTGCGCATTGCGTAACCTTCAAAGAACTCTTCGTATGCAAAAGTAGCACTTTAATGGCATATATTGAAATAAAAATCCAGCTTTTTAAGCTCCACAGACAAGTTTTTCCGTAAAAGCGAATTTATTCGTAGGAACATCATCATCAATAAATTGACGACCATGTTCCTACTATTGCATAAGCATAGAAAAGGGCTTTGCGTCACGCCTGAACCATGTTCAGACTGATGATGCAAGGCCCCTTTCTTTTTTTGCTTATGCCACAAGCGGTGCTTTTACGGCTGTCACCTGTTGATTTTCTTTTTTTGTCGGTTCCTCTAATCGAAAACGGAAGTCATGGGTAACCACACCTTCCATAAATGAAAAGTGCCATTACCCATGACGGCAAACCGGAAAGAAAATTGCAACCGCATAACTAAACAGGTTTAGCCACCTTGTGCGGCTTTGCAGGTAGATATCTCCGCTTTTGTCCGAAGATATCTCCGTCCTTGTCCGCAGATATCTCCGCCCTGGCCCGGAGATATCCCCGCTTGTAGGTTTTCATGCCCCAATTAATTCCGCCAACGGGTAAGGGTAAAATAAAATTGACCCCCAACACCAGGACTTTAAAGGGGCAATCATATTGTAGCCAAAGGTGGGCAAATCCTGTTTGGCCAAAAGGGTCAAAGTCGTGTGGCTTTTCCACATACCAAGGACCGTGCCGTACAGACACTCTACCAGTCGCCAAACGAACTGCTGGAACTTTACAAGTACCTAAATTTCGACTTCGAGCAACAGGCCGGCCTGCAAGCCTCCGTTCCTTTCAAGGCAGGAAAGTGGCTCGACTCACGCCTAACCCTCCTCGGCTTGTGGATGCGCCAGAAAAACAGCGACTTCTACGACCTTCCCTTCGACCGCCACCGCCTGCTGGGTATTGCCATGCTGAACAACACCATCACTCTGAGCCGTAAGCCCGACCTGCGCTTGACCGTCGACGGACGTCTGCAAGGGCGTGCCATCCAGGGCATCTACGACATTCCGGCGCTGGGTAATCTTTCGGCCACATTGCGTTACACATTTCTCGATGGCAATGCCGTGCTTACCGCCTGGTGCCGCGACATTCTCCAGACTGCCATGCCCTGTCCGCAGATACGCTATGGCCGACAGTGGGTGACAAACAATTACTCCAGCTTCCGTAGTGTGGGCCTTTCCTTCGCCTGGAAGTTCGGCGGCTACAAGGAGAAAAAGCGGGAAGAGGTGGATACGTCGCGATTCAGGTAAGGCTTGGTTCAGCTTTTCACGTCATTTCCCTGCTTGATGAACTTCTCCACCGAGTCCAGTCCGCCGGCTGACAGGTCTATGCTGTACTCCCGTCCGTCGGGTGTGCGCAGGATGCACGACTTGTGCCGGGTATCTACTTTGTGAATCATTTGCCGATTGAGCAGCAGGTTTCGTCCGGCTCGGATGAAGTGCACTTCGCCCAGCCGGGTCTCGATGGTGCCCAGGCGTTCCAGGACAATTTCCTCGCCCATTGTCAGGGTGACCTGCGAATAGTTGCCGTTGGCACGCACAAAGATAATGTCGTTCCTGCCGGTGAACAGCATACCGTTCAATGTTCGGAGAGGAACTTTGTCGGCAGAAGGCTTTACCGGCTGGGAGGGGAGGGCATTGCGCTCGTCGCGTTCCTCGATGCGGCGGATGGCTTTGGCCAGTTCGGACACATCCACCGGCTTTAGTAGGTAGTCGGCTGCGGCAAAGCGGATGGCCTGGAGCAGGTACTCTGAGTTGTTGTAGGCCGTGGTGAAGATGATGTGCGGCAGGGGCATGGCTTCCTTTAGTTCGCGCAGCAGTTCAAGTGTGGTGTGTCCTTGAAGTTGGATGTCGAGGAAGAGGATGTCCGGCCGGTGACGTAGGATAGCCTTCAATGCCGAACTGTAGTCTTCACAACTCTCCACAATGCTGATTTCTGGATGGTAGTCTTCCAATTTGCGGATGAGCGACAGGCGGGGCAGTCGTTCGTCTTCGACGATGATAGCACGATAGTTTTTCATGTGCAAGTTCGGTTTAGAAATAGTTATAATGATAAGGAATGTATAGCTCGAAGCGCGTGCCGCAGGCATTCCCGTCCGCATCTTTCAGGTCGGTGACGGTCTGCACGATGTGTTCGGCGTTGCATTGGTTGTAGAGTTCGATTTGTTGCTCCATGATGCTCAGTCCCTGCTTGGTGGAAGTGGGCGAGAGGTTTGCCGCCGCTTCTCGTCCCACTCCGTCGTCGGTGACGGAGACGCAGACGCCTCCCGTCCGGGCTTTGACCTCAATGAGGATGTGTCCGCGTCCGGGCTTGTTGCGCAGGCCGTGTTTCACGGCGTTCTCGCAGTAAGTGTGCAGCATCATGTTGGGTACCTGGATGTGCAGGTTCACGTCGGGGTCGGTGTGGATGTCGTAGGCCAGGTTCTCGCCGTAACGCAGTTGCTCCAGGGTGAGGTAGAGGCGGGCGTACTCCAGCTCCTCGTCGAGGGAGCGCGAGGGCTTGTCCACATCCATCAGCAGGGTGTTGGTGAAGCGGGAGTAGAGTGCAAGGTACTTGTTGGCTTCCTCCACCGAATGGTTCATGATGAAGTATTCAATGCCTGCCAGCACGTTGGAGTTGAAGTGCGGGATGGACTTCAGCCGGATGGACTTCACCAGCAGGTTGTTCAGGCGGGTCTCACGTTGCAGCTTGTGCATCTTTATGCGTTCCCGGCGTTTGTAATAGTGATAGGCCGATGCCCAGATACCGCCGGCCAGCAGCAGTCCGATGAGTGCCCAGAACCACGGGCGTTGCCACAGGGCCGGGCGCAAGTATATGTCGATGTGTACGGGAGCCGAGGTCATGACGCCTATCTGAGCTTCTACTTCCAGCCGGTAGCGGCCGGGCAGGAGGTTGTTGAACTGCACTTCGCGTGCCGTCTGCGGTTGCGACCACTGGTCTTGGAGCCCCTTCAACCGGTAACGGTAGCAGACGTTGCCCGTGGCCGAGTGGGACACGGCAATGAAGGAGAAGCGCAGGTGACGCACGGGATAGGACTGTGTTACCTGCCGGGTGGGGACGGGCAAGAGTTGCCAGTCTACATTGTCGGTCGACGCTTCGGCCGAGACCACCTCCAACTGGGGCACGGCGTGTTGATACACAAGGTCGCGGGGATGGAACGAGACGGTTTGGCCTACGCACGGTACCCACACGGTGCCGTCGTCGGACTCGGCGATATGGGCAATGAGCGGCTCAATGCCGGTGAATCCGTTGTAGCGGTTGAAGAACATTGTCTGCAATAACTGGTTTTCTGTGATGTACAGTCCGTTGACCACAGCCACGATGAGGTAGCCGTCGCGTGTCTGGCAAATGGAGCGAATGGGACTTCCGTAGTGCTGGAGCAGGATGGCTGAGTCGTTGCGCACGGTGTAAAGTTTCTCGCCCGAGGCCAGAAGTATCTCGCCTTGCAGGGTGGCGGTCATGGCGGTGCAAGGAATGCCCTCTTCTGGCTGGTGGATGGTCGTCTGTTCTTTCCCGTGAATCCGCACCGGACCGTAGGCAGTGCCCACGTACAGGTTGCCGTATCCGTCGGGGCTGGCGCAAAAGATGCCGCGCAGCCCTTTGTGCGTGGAGCGGATATGTCCCCGGGAATCGGTCACAAACAGCTCCTGCCGCGTGGCCACGAGCAGGCTGTCGCCGTGTGCGGAGAGGAAGCGGTAGTCGAGCATCGGCAAGTCGAGCCATTGCCTGCGATTGCCTTCGCAGGCCAGCACGCCTCCGCTGCCCAGCAGGTAGGCGGTGTGGCCGATGCGGGCGGCATAGGGGTGGAAGAAGTTGTCTTTGCTCCGTGGATATGCCAGCGGGCACAGTTCCCGGGCCGTAGGGCCGCCCAGCAGTTTTCCATTGAGTGTGCCGACTGTCAGCAATCCCCCGGGGGCGGTGTCGATGGCGCGCAGGATGTCGTTGTGGTCGGTCAGCGTGTGGTTCATGAAGTTCAGTTGGAAGAAATTGTACACGCCCTGGTAGGTGGCGAGCCAGATGTTGCCTTCGCGGTCGATGAACATCTGCCGGATGAGGTTGATGCCGTCCACCAGGACCTCCACCTTCCTCGTATCGGGGTTGAAACGGTACAGGCTGTGCGCGTCGTGCAGGTAGATGTTGCCCTTGCGGTCGGCGCAAGCCTCCACGCCGTAGTCGGGTGCCGTGAAGCGGAACGGTGCCACCCGCTGGGCCGAAGCCCCGTGGCAACGGTACACCCCGTCGGCGGCAAAGAGGTAGAGCGTGCTGTCCGTGCGGAGCAGCGCATAGCCTTGTGGTACGAGCAGGGCGGGCAAAGCGGTGCCGTCGGCCTTGAGGCGGTAGGTACGTTCGGTGGTGGGGATGTAGAAGATACCGTCTGTCGTGTCGGCAAACACGCGGCGGCAGGCATCCATCTCGTCGAGCAGGGGCGAGCGCAGCACGGTTTCTGTCCCGTCGTCGGTGAAGCGGCAGATTTCACGCTCCTGTTCCTGCTCGTTTTCCAGTAGCAGGTAGCCGGGCGGCAACGCGGACGAGTTGAAGTTGTTCAGCAGCAGTCCTCGGTCGTCCAGCAACTGGGTGTCAGTCTGTCCGCCTTCTCCAGCCAAGTGCTTGCGGCGGAAGCCCAAGGCGGTCACTCCGCACGCGTCTTCGTGGAAGCCGACGATGTTCTCCGGCCTTCCCCCCTTCAGGTAGGGCACGAACTCGAAGCCGTCGTAGCGCACGAAGCCGGAGAGGGTGCCTATCCAGATGTACCCCTTCTTGTCCTGGTAGATGCACTCGGTGAGCATCTGCGGCAGGCCGTCAAGCGTGGTGTAGTGGCGGTAGGCGTATTTCGAGGTAACGGCTGTTGCCTCCTGCGCGGCAGTGCCAATGGCCGGCCATACCAGCAACCCCAGTGGCAGGAGCAGGCAGGCAAGTATGCGGCGTATGTGATCCATCTTCTGCATGTGTGGTAAATATAGCTGTCCGCAAATATAGCTTTTCCCAAGAACTAATCCAATGCCAAACGGGACAGAAAAGGATAAATACGCGTTCGTGTATGCCGTTCGCCCGTTCGTGTAAACGGCGGGGGTGTTCGTGTATAGGGGGTGTTCAACCTATTGCAGATTAGCCTCCTGACCTTTATCTTTGAAACAGCCGGAACAGGAACCGGGGCTCCTGTGAGCCTCGGCGGAGTAGCTAATCTCCCCGCAGGCAGACTGCTGATCTCCCCGCAGGCAGGCAGCCGATCTTCCCGCAGGCAGGCAACCAGTCTCCCCGCAAGGCTGTCCAGACAAGCCATTTGTTTAACCTATATAACAAGGAGGAACCGAATTATGAAGTACAAATTGATTCAGAAAGTGAACCCCAATCGCCGGGACGACCCGCCCCAGTGGTATGCCACCCCTATTACAGGCGAGTCGGAAGGTGCTGACGCTACCACCCGTGCTGCTACCGAAAACACCACCACCGCTCCCGTCGAACTGATGGCCGGGCTGGTGCACCTCTCCGAATACGCCATCAGCAAGCTGAGCAAGGGCGAACCGGTGCCCCTGGGCGAGATGGGCGACCTCCGTATCACCTTCCGCAGCAAGGGCGTGGCCGACATCAACGAGTTCAACCCCAATACCATGATTTATGAAGCCCGCCTGCGCTTCGTGCCGAAGAGGGCGTTCCGCAACGCCATCATCCAGCAGCTCACCTTCGAGAATGCCGGTGTGCTGGTCGATGGCATCGACTATGCCTCGCTGGCGGCCTACCGCAAGGCAAAGGGGCTACCCTCCGGCGGGGGCGAAGAAGAAGGCGGCGAGGAAGAATTCCCGTTGGGCTGACGCTTCCTGCCGTCCTCTTCGGACATCCGCTTCATGATTATACACTCACCCAAAAACTTGAATGTTATGAAAACGAATTTCTACTTCTGCCTCGCGATGCTGGCAGCATTGACGATGACAATGGCCTCTTGCAGCAAGGACGATGATAACGGGCCCACGCCTCAGAACTCTGTGGAAATCATTGCTGCCTGTGCACACTCTTGGAACGCGACGAGCCCGGGTAGCAAGTACTATACACACGAGATGTACCTCTTTGAGAAAGGAATCAATCCCTCCAATGAGTACATCACCGGATCTGGGGAAATGGGAACCGGTCGGGTCATCCGCCTGAATCTTTGCAATCTGACCGAAGAGGTGCATAAACTGGATAGAGATGATGATTGGCAAACGTATGACAGGATTGTCCCCGGCACTTACACTTGGGACGTCAGCGAGGATTCCGGACACTTGAATATTACCTATGCCCAACTCCGGGCTTACGAGAATAATAAACGGACAGATCTCTATAACGATTACGATGTAACGGCATGTACCGTCGAAGTAAAGCGTGGCCACTTGGGCCAGGAATACGAAATCACCGGAACGATGACCTTCACCGACGGAAATGAAGTGGCCTTCGCCTGGAAAGGAATCGTCACTCCTACGATGGTTGGAGGGCAGTAAGACTAAGAATGGATATAACTCAAAGGACTTATAAGCTTATGAAAACGAAACTATACTACGCAGCAATGCAGATGTTCGCGGCCATCCTGCTGATGACGGCCTGCGACAAGGATGACCAGCCCACCATCGGCCAGACGCAACTCGCCACTCCGGTCGTCACAGTGGATGTGGACAGGAATGCAAAGACCATCATCGCCTCGTGGCAGGCGGTGGAGCATGCGGACAACTACCACTACAAGATTTCCGGCGACGAAACCCTGTACAAAACCGGGGAGACGCGCCTCGAACTCCAGCCGTACAGTAAATTCGAGGGAGGCAGCCACTCCATCACGGTGCAGGCAGTCAGCAACGCCCAGCCCGATTTGTTCAGCCCTTCGGAGTGGGGCAAGGCTGACTTCACCGTCGGAAGCGCGAAGCTGCAGACACCCGAAGCACTGAATGCCGATGTGAATAAGGAAAGCTGCAACGTGACCGTCTCGTGGGCACCCGTCACGAATGCCGTTTCCTACCTCTACAAGATAGACGACGGGAAGGAAGTGCCCGTTGACGAACCCGGAATCAGCTTCAGCCTCTTCGACTACGCTCCGGGCGAGCACAGCGTGAGTGTCAAGGCACTGGCCGAAGGCGATGCTCCGACCGGACGCAGTGCGAGCGTCAAGGCGGTGACAGCGGTGGTATCGTCCGACTGGAGCGAGGTGTACACCTTCACCATCACCGACGAACCGCTGCCCGGCATGCTGGGCAACAAGCCGCTCGACCATGCACGCTTGGGCGACTTCTACCTCAACGACGGCTCCCTGCTGCGTGGCGACAGCGAGCTGAGCACGGAACTGGCGGATGCCTGCATCGGCATCGTCTTCTACGCCGGAAGGCATGAGACCGACCAGTCCGACTATACCCGACCGCTCACCGCAGGCGGCCCCGTGCTGGGCAGCACCGTCCACGGCTATGCCGTATCGCTGACGCATGTACCGACCCTTTGGAAATATTACGTATATGCCACGGACAATTCGCCTTCCAAAATATCGGAATGGGTCGTATACGACAGGTGGTGCAACGCCTTGGAATATCATGATACTCATGGTTACGTAAGCGACGGTGACACACGATATGAGCATATTTATGCGTATATGGGTACCATCGATAGCATGGAAGATTTCAACGGCTATTACAACTGCATGGCTATGCTGGAATATATAGCCGCTGCAAATCATGATTGTTGTGAATACCCACCCTTGACACTTGCCATCAACTATGGTAAAAAGAGCTTTGGATGGAAAGAGACATATAAGAATGAAAGAGGGTGGCAGAAATCAACTGTGGTTAAAATGGATGTCGGAGACGTTTACGACTGGCAACTTTCGTTCGCTGCTCCTCAGAATAGCAGCGGATGGTTCCTGCCATCTTATGGGCAAGTTTGTTACGCCGGTGGTGGCTATTGTTATGATAGTGACGGTAATGCAATAATGAGTGTCTGGAAATTTATGGATGGACAATTCGAGAAGGTCAAGAAAACGACCACGCGAGAAGATTTGAAAGAATATATACGTGCGATTAATAGATATGTTTCTCATGAAACTATAAATGATCCATATGATCCCGGTTGGAATGACAGAAAGATATGGTTTTATCGTAGTATTCGCACCTCATCTGAAGAGAAGGATAATTGGAATCGTCAGCGAGAATATGGGAATTATGGTACCCAAGGCGATTATGTACGTCCTGTTCTGGCTTTCTGATTCTTGATCTCCCAAAATATGATAAATACCAACAGCATGAACACTTCGGGTGCGGAAGTGCTTATCAATGAATTAACTTATAAAAGGTATGACATTATGAAAACGAAAATCTTCTACTTGGCAATGTATATTTTAGCGGTCCTCCCGCTGATGACGGCGTGCGAAAGTGACGACCCGCCCGCTACCGACGAACCGACCGAGCAGACGCAACTCGCCACTCCGGTCGTCACAGTGAATGTGGATATGAACGCAAAGACCATCATCGCCTCGTGGCAGGCGGTGGAGCATGCGGACAACTACTATTACAAGATTTCCGGCGACGAAACCCTGTACGAAACCGGGGAGACGCGCCTCGAACTCCAGCCGTACAGTAAATTCGAGGGAGGCAGCCACTCCATCACGGTGCAGGCAGTCAGCAACGCCCAGCCCGATTTGTTCAGCCCTTCGGAGTGGGGCAAGGCTGACTTCACCGTCGGAAGCGCGAAGCTGCAGACACCCGATGCGCTGAATGCCGATGTGAATAAGGAAAGCTGCATCGTGACCGTCTCGTGGGCACCCGTCGCGAATGCCGTTTCCTATCTCTACAAGATAGACGACGGAGAGGAAGTGCCCGTTTCCGAACCCGAAATCAGCTTCAGCCTCTTCGACTACGCTCCGGGCGAACACAGCGTGAGCGTCAAGGCACTGGCTGAAGGCGATGCTCCGACCGGACGCAGTGCAAGCGTCAGGGCGGTGACAGCGGTGGCATCGTCCGACTGGAGCGAGGTGTACACCTTCACCATCACCGACGAGCCCCTGCCCGGCGTGCTGGGCAACAAGCCGCTCGACCATGCACGCTTGGGCGACTTTTACCTCAACGACGGCTCCCTGCTGCGTGGCGACAGCGAGCTGAGCGCGGAACTGGCGGATGCCTGCATCGGCATCGTGTTCTATGCCGGAAGGCATGAGACCGACCAGTCCGACTATACCCGACCGCTCACCGAAGGCGGTCCCGTGCTGGGCAGCACCGTCCACGGCTATGTCGTATCGCTGACGCATGCACCAACTCGATGGTATTACGCCGAAGATAGAACTTATGATGATTGGGGTTATTGGGAGTACCACGGGTTAGATGCCAGAGCATGCAACGCCACAAGCTACCAGGATCCATGGGATTTTGGAAACCTGGTATTGGCCGCCGACCTTGAAACGCGGCGTAAACATGTAGTGATGTATATGGGTACCAGTGATAGCGAGGACGATTTCAACGGCTATTACAACTGCATGGCCATGCTGGAATATCTGAAAGGTATGAATTGTTGTCTTTGCCCACCCCTGGAAGTTGCCATCAACTATGGTAAAAAGAGCATAGGATGGAGATGGAGGGATGACGGTTTATATGGTTATTGGGAGAACCCTATGATAAGAACAGATGAAACCGACAAATACGAATGGCAACTTTCGCTCGCAGCTCCTCAGAGTAGCAGCGGATGGTTCCTGCCATCTTACGGGCAAATAGCTTACGCCGATATTGGCTATCATTTGGGTCGTGACGATGTCTGGGAATTTATGGATGGACAATTCGAGAGAGTCAGTGATGCAACCTCGCGAAAAGATTTGGTAACACCTATACGTGCGGTTAATAGGTATGTTGCTGATGAACATATAAATGATCCGGGTAGTCTTGCCTGGAATGACAGATTATCTTGGGGTAATCGTCTCATTTACACCTCATCTGAAGAGAAGGACGGCAGTGCGTCTTCCCTGCGCGAATATGCTGGAGATGGGGACGGCGATTGGGGCATCTATGTACGTCCTGTTCTGGCTTTCTGATTCTTGATTTCCCATTACAATAAATACCAACCGTATGAAGATGTATCCTATGCTAATATTGACTGTCTGTCTATCCGCCGGGTGCGGAGGGGCAGGAGGAAGCGAAAGCGCTGCCGAGGGGACGACCCCGGCAGGTACGGACGAGCGCAAGCCCACCGCAACGGTGTACAGCGAGACAAGGACGGTGAGTCTGTACGATCCCTACATGCAGAATGCCCAAGTGCTTACCATCGACTGTCTGCCCGGCTGGCAACTGGTGGGAAAGGTGGATATGGAAGACTTCCAGCAGGCTAACGGCACTCCCAACGCCCAAATCAAAGGGAGCGACGGGGTCAGGCAATTGGGCTTCTACACCGAAATGGCCCGTTCCTACTACGACGAGAACGACGGTGTGGCCACCGGGCAGCGTCATCCCCTGCTGCGCAGCATGAAGCGGCCCTACACCACTGCCGAGGACTATCTGCAATATGTGGTAAGGACACAGTTTCCCCATGCACAGTCCATCGAACTGAAGGATGTGCAGACTTACGAAAAACTGCCGGACGCGATGAGACAATACGCTGACAAATACGGCCAAATACTCCTGCGGAATTTCCAACAGGGTCTGGCCAACTCGGTGATGGGCAGTAGCTTTACCCAGATACGCGGTGCCAAAGCAGATGCGGCGGCGATAGGCTGCATCATCAAGCTGGAGAACGGCAAGAAAGTGTACCACGTGGCGACGGCCTACTTCTTCATCCTCGACTTGAGGATGCCTTACGGCACGATGCGCACCATCGACCGCCGTATGTGGAACGTGCTTGAGCTGACCACCTACACGGCTGCCGATGAAAAGAGTCTGGACACGGCGGGCGGTGAAGCCTCGCGCATGAAGGCGTCGATTCGGGTCAACCCGCAGTACATGCAGGCCATCGCCGCCATACAGCAGGCGGGCATCGAGCGAATCAAGCAGAATGTGCGGGCGGGCATCATCCGCAACCAGCAGCAGGCTGCCCGCATCAGCGAGCAGCTCCGGCAGAATGCCGCCGAAATCAGCGATATACAGATGTCCATGTACGAGAGCACCAGTGCCATGCAGGACCGTGTGACGCAGTTGCACAGCGAGGCCATACGGGGCGTGAACCCTTACGTGAGCAGCGACGGTACGGTGGTGGACATTCCCATCGGCAGCGGCACGCAGGTGTGGAGCACTTCGGACGCGGGTACTATCCTCTCGTCGGACAGCTACTTCTTCAATCCCAACATCGGGTCAACCATCGAGTACCAGCAGATGCAACTGCTGCGCTGACGGCATGGAACCGGATGACACTTGTTTAACCCTTAAATAATAACGAATTATGAGACGAATGATTATGTGGGCCATCGGCCTGTTAGTGATGGTATCGGCAGCCAATGCCCAGTTGAAAAAAGGAGACCTCCTCGTTGGTGGAAACATCGGCCTGACGCTGAACATCGGCGAATCGGAAGGCTTTAGCGATGAAACGGATGTTGACGTGACCTTTTCCCTGACTCCCGGCGTCACCTACATGCTTACGGATAACTGGTATATCGGTGGGGAATTGGGAGTATCGGTCGGGCCGGGCACGACAAGCACATTTACCCTTGGGCCGAGCGGAGGCTATTACGTGCCGTTCAACAAGACGATTGGGATGATGAATACCGTAGGCATGGGATTCGGCGCAGTAGATAAGGATTTTGCCTTCAGCTTTGGCTATGCTCCGGGACTGCTCTTTTCTGTTTCTGACAAGATGTATCTCAGCACTTCGGTCGGTTCGCTGGGATATAATTCAGGATCTAAGTCCTTCTTCATCAGTTTGCTGCGTGGGGCGTCACTGGGATTCTACTATGTGTTCTGACAAACTGCACCATATTCCGTCCGATGGTTCCTGAGCGGGTTGCGAATGTATATCCCAGTTCCCTTAGGTACCCTCACACAGTTCCCTTAGAAACTTTTACATAGCTCCTAGGGGAACTACTGAGGTTTTCCACTGCTTAAGGGGAGCCCATCGGATGCCTAATCGAACATCACCCGAGGGTTCAGCGCGGCAGGACTACTCCATGCAATACCATAATCATCGTGCAATACACTTGCCAGTTTGTGCCAATAAGCATGACAGAATCCCATACCTTTGGGAATGTCTGCCAGTTGTTCGGCTACTTTTCTGTTGGCTTCGTCAATTACCTCTTCCCATTGGGCTGTCCATTCTACAGGATCTCTCCGAAGCATATTCCTGGACGGTTCGATATCTTGTAACCGTCCTTCATCGGCTAAGCTTATATTCTGTTTAAGATAGCCAATTTGGGTACATATTTCAGTTGCGGTTTCATCATCACAATATGCAGGCTGACTTAAATCTTTGGCAAACTGTAACAGCTCCAGTTGCAGACGTGGATGCCTCTGAATAACTTCAGCCATCCGCAAGGCAGCAGCATGAAGGGTATCCAAAGCATGTCCGCGTTGTTTCAATGTGTGTGCATGGCGCAACAGTTCACGGGCCAACTCAGCTATTTCCCATTCATTTTCCTGTTGACGAGTGTATTGTTCGGCTACCAGTACATCACCACACACAATTTCCATTAACATATGATTTTCTTCTCGCTCATTGGGTTGTTTATTGGCTGCTTGTTTGCGGGCTTCAGCCAGCGCTTGTCTATAATCTGTATCTTCCATAGCTTTATAATGAAGTATGTATATACCTGTATTGAATTCATTCATTTGCAAAGTCATTAGGTAACCATTCTATTTTCTGCTACGACAATTTTATCGGCTGTTTTTCAGCCGATAAAATAAAAATGTCCGTAAGAAAATAGTTTAGTTTTAACATTCCGATTTATAAAAACATGGCAGAAGAGCCTTCTTGTCGCAGTCCTTACCATGAAGAATACATTCAAACAAGTGCTTCAGGTAATCCTGAGGATCTATATCATTCAACTTACAGCTTTCTATCAGGGAGAAGATGAATGCCGAGTTTTCTGCGGCTGCCTCACTTCCTATATTCATACAGTTCTTGAGCAGCAGCTTTACAGGTTTCATTCTTTGCTCACAGAGATTGTTGGATATTTCCGCTGAACCGTCCTTGAGGATATTTCTCAAGGATTTCCACTGGTTTATCGTGTAGTTCGCAGCCTTTCTTATCAGTTCGTTAGCCATGATCTTCGCATCCTGCATCATCATGACCACCTTATGATGTATACGTTCAAGAACAGGTCCCGTAAGTTTAAGTCTTTTTTCCTTTATCTTCTCACTGCTGAGTTTCATTGTGCGGAACAGGTCTTCATTCCTGAATAAATCACCGATAGAATCTATTATGTCCATCGCCGTCCTGTCTGATGGCAAAGCATCAACCCACAACCTCCTGCAGTGCGTCCAGCATCCTATATGAAGCACCTTTGAGCCTTCTCCGTCATACATTCTGTAAACCGTATATCCGTCTGTAGATATAGATCCCATAAAATGATCAAGGAAGGTCTTTGCCACATCAGATGCTATGCTGCCGTTATTGTAATGATAATAAACCAACTTGACATGCTTTGCAAAGAAAGCCCATAAGTACTTTCTCCTGTAAGCCTTACCTTCCGGTGTTTCAACTCCAACGAGTTCGGTAGTCTCATCAACCATAAGGTATTTTGCCTGTTGTACAAACTTCTTGAAGACATCTTCCATAAACTCCCTAAGCCTGGAGATTCCGTTGTGGATATAGCTGTTCAGCGTGGTATTGCTTATATGGATGCCTTCTCTTGCAAGCAGTCTTATCTGTCTGTTCTCAGGCATGCTGAAGTCATATTTCAGACAAAGCAGACGGGCAAGCAGTTCAGGAGAGAAGATTCCTCCAAGGTTTTTCAAGGGATGCTCCATCGTGTTAGTGAAAGTGCCGTCTGCAAGCTTTACCCTTGCCACCTTGTACACATGTTCCACGTTATGGGCACGCACATGTTCTATAAACCTGTATTCCCACACATCAGCCATTCCGTTGCGGTTCATAAGCCTTGCACCATCCGGGAGTTGGTAATAGTCTTCTATTTCATGTACCACTACCTTGTCCACCTTCAGCCTGGTCTTTTCCGCACGTGGTGCGGTTTCCTTTCTTCTTGAAGGCTTGCTGTTCTGTGCTGTTGCGTTATCGGAAGAGGTATTGCCACCAGCTTCGTTACCATTGGCCTTATTATCATCATCACCTTTCTTGTCAGAACCGTCATATTCGGACTTCTCCATTGCAGACTTGTCAATGTTACGGTTGTTCAGCAGCCTTCTTTGCTCAGATGTACGGCCGAAACGGTGTTTCCTGCTGTCTTCAAGCTGAAGTCTGAGATTGGATATCTCGTTTGCAAGCATCATGTTCACCTCGTCTTTTGCTTCAAGCTGCTTCCTCATAAGTTCCATTTCTTTCCTGTAATGTTCAACCGTGGTTGATTGCTTTTCGAGGGATTCTTTGAGGTCATTGATTGTATCAATCAGAGTTTTTGAGTTCTCCTTGTTGGATTTTTCAATAGACTCAAGCCTCGCAATCAGTTCTTTATTCTGTTTGCGAAGCCCTGCTTTTTCCTCATTCGCCAGACCCAGCTGGCAGCAAAGTAACTCGTATGCTCTTTCATCAATCATGATATAAAGGTACGAAAAATCAGGCAGTTACGCAAACTTTTTATCGATTATTTTTGTATTATTCCATTGTAAATCAACGCCTTATTATTCATTCTTTAGGAGTTACATACATTCTGTCGACTACGATACTTTCCGTCAGGTAAGCCATGTCAGACCACTGTATCCGGTAGCATTTTGACACCTCGTCAAACACAGGTTTCTTGAACTTTCCCATGACAGGACGTTTCTCGTAAAGCACATAAAAACCGCGTTCGTAATGAAGTATCTTGACGACCTTCCGGTTACGGGACATGAACATATATACATTGGACGCATCACTAGGGTCAAGTGACATCTCTTGCCTTATACTTTCACACAAACGGAAGATGCCTTTCCGTAAATCCACATTACCGTTGAACAGGTAATAGTTCAGGTTAGCACTCAGTCCAAGCATATCATCCTATCATTTTATTAAGCAACAGACTCAGATCAAGAACGCTGGTGTTTCTCAGAAACAGTGTCGCTCCAGACGCCAGTTGTAACTTAACCCATTTTATTGGTGGTTCGCCTTCAGGCTGTTTCACCTCCATCTTTACAGTCGGACTGTTGCAAGGCTTGCCGGTTATCTGGACTTTAGCAACCTTGGGCTGATCAACCTGAACTGTCTTGCCTAACTTCTCGCTCCAAAGCTGATGACGTTGCCAGTTCATGAACTTGTCGTAGTTTACTCCATAATCCGCACAGAACTCGCGAAGATCCTTGGTCTCGCTGCATAACTGGTAGAGGTCATATACCTCCTGATAGTTTACTTTTTCTTTCGCCATAATCATTGTTGTTATTTGGTTATGGCGCAAAGGTAGGTTTGTGAATAATGTGCGTCAAGGCGGAAAATAGAATGCTTACAGTCATTAGCATACACGAAACTATAGAAATCAATTCTTCATACAAGCAAGCGGTATAACATAAACTTCGTCATCTCTTTTGTATGCCATTTCTCCGCCTGTCAATACTATCATCAAATCCGGTTCTCTCAAAGGCATCTGCTTTTCCTGCTCATTCTTTTCCCTTATGAGTCTTTTAATTTCCAACAGATGCTTTGCACCTTCATCAACTTCACGGCTGCCAAGTTTACATTCGATCAGGGCATAACGACCATCTTCTAAATGTAGAACTATATCCGCTTCAAGTCCATATCTGTCATTATAGTAAGAGACACGGCCACCTAAACTTTGCGAGTAAACCTTCAGGTCACGAATGCACATACATTCAAATATAAATCCGAAAGTCCTTAAATCTAATTCAAGCATCTGTGGCGAGGCACCCAATGCTGCAACTGCTATAGACGGATCTGTAAAGCACCGTTTCTGACTGCTTCTGATAGCACTTGCTGAACGTATTGCCGGACACCAGGCTTCAATGTTTTCAATGACAAACAGTCTTTCGAGAGCACTTACATAATCATCAAATGTTTTCATTGAAATGCTTTCCATTTCAACCGATACATCTGCTAACATCTTTGTCTTTTGTATCAAAGTACAGACATTACGGCCGTATGAATGTAAGATAAGTCTTGCTAAAGATGGATTTCTTTGTACGTTATCAATTCTTGATATATCCTCATTGCAGACAACATTAATATAATCTTTTGCAATCAATAACTGAGCCTTTTCACTTAATGCTGTCAATGCTTCCGGCCATCCTCCACGACAAGCTGCGAATATCAGCCTCTCTATAGACATAGGTGATATTATTCCATCTATTTCAAGTTCCTTATTATCAAACAAGTCTTTTATTGAAATCTCACCATTAGACTCTCCAGACTCATACAAACTCATAGGGTACATAGTCATGGTAGATATTCTTCCGGTTCCCGAGTGAAGCCTTTGAAACTCCTCTCCTTCCTTCTTCTTTTCATCTATAACAGTTGAACCTGTTAGTATAAACTGCCCTTTAGCCCTTCTTTCATCAACAGCCATACGCACTGCATCCCAAAGAACTGGAGCATCTTGCCATTCATCGATGAGTCTTGGTGTGTCACCCTTTAGAAGCAATGAAGGTTTTGTTCTTGCTGTAGCCAGATAACCGGCTCTTCTATCTGGATCCTGCAATTTTATGTAGCTTTTTGAGTGTTCCATAGCGGTTGTTGTTTTTCCACACCATTTTGGGCCTTTTATTTGTACAGCCCCGAAGGCTTCCAAACGCAAGGCTAACTCATCATCAACAATTCTTCTCCGATAATCCTTCATATACTATTTACATTTTCAACAAAGGTACAATAAATTAAAGACCTATCAAAGCTACTTCGTGTTTTTGTGGCATTTTACTTCGTGTTTTTGTGGCATTTTACTTCGTGTTTTTGTGGCATTTTACTTCGTGTTTTTGTGGCATTTTACTTCGTGTTTTTGTGATAATTCTATTTTGATTTCGTCACAATTTCAAATCCACCTTCCCAAACTCCAAGTATCTCCCCCTGAACCTCTCATAAACCTGAGCATAATACTCCGTCAGATACTGTATCATAGCATCCACAAACTCCTCCAAAGAAACAGTATTCAGTTTATAGGTATACCAATAACTTCAACCAAGCCGGCCTGATACTGCGTATCGACCACGAGAACTACATCAAGACAGGCATTGAGTTTGTAAAAACAAACCACTATGTTCGAAGACCAGATAAGAAAGTACCAATCATAACACAAGCACACAAAAAAGACATCATGAAATCCCCAAGAGCCAAAACCCCAGTCAGAAGACTCCTGATGAGTATCTTCTTTTTCAATCATCCAAGCATTTTATATAATATTCAGCAATACCAGGGAATTTGTCGGCAAATCTCCTTATGCCATGCTTACACATGAAGATAATTTCTTCATCTGTGAACATATTCTCTTGGGCCAATTCCTTTTCACTGTCAATATGATTATACAATGTCAGAAATCTTCTTTCATCATCAGATACCAGTCTGCACCAGCTTATGCAGTTGAGACCACCGCCATCCTTTACAAGTTCCGATATATTGAGCTGTTCAACCAAACATTCAGGATAATATCTTTTTATCTGTGACAATGCTTGTCCATCCTCTTCTTTCCCTAAAGCTGGCAATACAATCAGTTTTCCTACAGTCAGGAAGTTTATGTAAGCCCAACTTTCAGGAGCAGTTTTCCTGACTTTATAGGAAAGTGTCTCTATCTCAAATTTGCTGGAAAGCCTTTTGACAACTTCATTGGTGTATTCCCTATCAAAGTCATGATAGTTGGTCATCAGTATGGTATTGTCTGAAATAGGTTTGATTATTCCATCAGAATGGCCGTACTTTTCATTCCTGTCCCAGGGGATAAAGACAACCTCACATTCCATCTGTTTCTCCAGTTGTTTCTTTAGCATATCTTCATCCATGGATGGATTCTCCACAAATACCTTTTCTGTCATTATTGCCTTATTTCCAACCTTGACGACATTACCACCATCCATAATAAGGGGAGTTTTCTTTATATTCAGTTGCATACCCCGGCATACATTCAGTGAATCTGTAATGTATTTCCGGTTTCTTGCACTATTCATCAGGTAGTCAGGCTTGTATTCATAACACAGGTATCTCTCTTTATCAAGCTGCAGCGGCATGTAGTCTCTACACCATACATCCTTAGTGTTGGGTATGATATCATAAGCCACATTATGCTTGTTCAATATCCTTACCAATCCTTTGTATATGTCAGAGTAGTCCTTTTTTAGCCATTCAGAGAAATAGACTGCGTTACATCCATAGTCCGGTATCATAGCTTATCTACGTGAGTTCGGGATAAGAAAGTATCTTTAAAAGTTGGTAATCACCGAATTATTT